>SCPN01001568.1_pt1 | contig 33573 bp, 33 predicted proteins | sample 6106831 | NCBI WGS metagenome assembly SCPN01 (sample SAMN10720447, study PRJNA508395) | human gut metagenome | isolation source: Participant 1, 0 month
GGACGTTCCGAGGTTGATGACTTCGGAAAACGAGGAAAGTGAGCATGATAATTTGGTTGACTACCCTACGGCGGCAACACTGTTGTCCGAGTGGCGGCTCAGCATGATGGTGTCCACCGCACCGAGCATCATGATGAGAAGTGTCTCTATAAAAATGGGGGCGGCCAGCTTGGCAAGCCGCTTTTTCAGGCTTTCTTGTTGTATCATTGTCCGTGTATGTGCACTATACTTTAAAAATCGCGCAAAGATAAGGAAAGGTTGAAAAGGACGGTTTGATATGTATCAAATTTTTTTTTCTTGTTTTAGGGTTTGAGTGTTAACGTGTTATCTCAAATTGTATGAAAACGGTGAAAAAAATATGTAGGAAAGATTTGCACAGTCCAAAAGTTTCTACATTTGCACCGCATTTGAAAAGAATGCTGGTTATAAAAAAGGAAGTTTGGGTGAGTGGCTGAAACCACCAGTTTGCTAAACTGACGTACGGGTAACCGTACCGGGGGTTCGAATCCCCCAGCTTCCGCCAGATGCACTCTTAGCTCAGTTGGTAGAGCAACTGACTCTTAATCAGTGGGTCCAGGGTTCGAATCCCTGAGGGTGTACAAGACAAATGCGAGGGTGGGTTCATCTAACGGTTAGGATACATGCCTCTCACGCATGGTATACGAGTTCGATTCTCGTACCCACTACTAAAACAAGAAAGCGGTTGACTGATGAAACGGTTAACCGCTTTTTGTTTTTTATTTTTCTGTTGTAATCCGAAAATAGTTTCTATATTTGCACCCGCTATGGCGAAATGTATATTCTATATCTTGTTAGGGTTGTTCCTCATATCGAAGTTCACTTCCGTTTCTGATGATATGGAGGGATGTAAGACACTCCCTACTGCGGATGTGCATTATTTCTCCGGAGCCCAGCACAGCTTGTCGGGGGCAGATGGCAGACAATGCCAGGAAAAAGGGGAGGACGCGAATTATAATTGCCTGGCAGATGCCGGTTGCATAGGAAATACCTTCTCATTACGGCATGCCTCTTGCTCGAAATTGTTGAGGCTTAATCCGGACTTCATTGCCGCCAAGGTTGCGAGAACCCTGAAAACTCTGCTCCCGGAAGAAAAGACAACTTCTTTCCCCTTTACTTTCCATCCCCATAAGATTTCATATAGATATTATGTATATACGCTGAGGCGTATTCTTATTTAGTACTTTCCCTTCCTCTCTTTCGGGAGCCGGAGATTGCCCGTCTCCCCATGCCGAGTTTTTCTTTTTTTAAGTACTGATAATCAATATATAATGGATTTTCTATTAGATTTTATTCTCCATATCGATCAGTATATGATTGATATAGTGCAGGAATATCATATGTGGGCGTATGCCATATTGTTTCTGCTGATTGTGGCCATTATTGTGGTTTCCATACTGCCGGCCGTGGTAGAAGTGCTGCGTGCAAGACTGAAACAACGAAAACAAAAATAAATTAATATACTTAGTACATTTATCCATTATGAAGAATTCTTTTTTTAGCCGGTTCACACCGAAAGAACCGAAATTCTTTCCTTTGCTGAAGCAATTGTCTGAGATTTTATTGTCCTCGTCGGCTCTGTTGATAGAAATATTGGGCCATGACTCGCCTGAGAAGAGGGCGGAAGATTATAAACGAATCAAAGATTTGGAGCGCGAGGGCGATAAGCTGACCAATCTGATTCTGGATGAACTGGGCACTACTTTCATTACTCCTTTTGACCGGGAGGATATCCACGACCTGGCTTCGGGCATGGATGATGTGATTGATGGAATAAACAGCTGTGCCAAGCGTATCACTATCTATAATCCGCATCCTATTTCGGACAAGGGGAAAGAGCTGGGACATATGGTTCAACAAGAAGCGGCCCTCATCGGCCAGGCCATGGATGAACTGGAGGCATTCCGCAAGAGTCCGGATAAGCTGCGCGCATATTGCAACCAGATGCATGACATAGAAAACCGGGCAGATGATATTTATGAATTTTTCATCACCAGGCTTTTTGAAGAAGAGAAGGACTGCATTGAACTCATCAAAATCAAGGAGATTATGTATGAGCTGGAAAAAACGACGGACGCAGCCGAACACGTGGGCAAGATTTTGAGGAGCCTGATTGTGAAATACGCATAAACGAACGGACGCATGGAACTATTAGTGATTATCATTGTACTGGCTCTGATATTCGATTATATCAACGGTTTTCATGATGCGGCCAATTCTATTGCCACCATTGTGTCTACCAAAGTGCTTACACCGTTTCAGGCGGTGATATGGGCGGCTTTCTTCAATTTTGTGGCCTTTTTCATCGCCAAGTGTGTCATCGGCGGTTTCGGCATTGCCAACACCGTATCGAAAACGGTGATGGAGCCTTACATTACTTTGCCTATCATTCTGGCCGGCGTGATTGCGGCTATTGCCTGGAATCTGTTCACTTGGTGGAAGGGAATCCCTTCCTCTTCTTCGCACACGCTTATCGGAGGTTTTGCCGGAGCTGCCATCATGGCACACGGTTTTGAGGCCATCCAGTTGAGTATCATTCTGAAGATTGCGGCATTCATTTTTCTGGCTCCCTTGATTGGTATGGTGGTGGCATTCGGTTTTACGTTGTTGGTCTTGTACATTTGCCGCAGGGCGCATCCCCATACGGCCGAGGTGTGGTTCAAGAAACTGCAGCTGGTGTCTTCGGCTTTGTTCAGCATCGGGCACGGTCTGAATGATTCACAGAAGGTAATGGGTATCATTGCTGCGGCTATGATAGCCGGACATTCGGAAGGACTGGGAATGGGGATAAACAGTATTGATGACCTGCCGGACTGGGTGGCATTCTCTTGTTTTACGGCCATTTCACTCGGTACCATGTCCGGCGGGTGGAAGATTGTGAAGACCATGGGGACTAAGATTACGAAGGTGACGCCACTGGAAGGGGTGATTGCGGAAACTGCCGGTGCGTTTACGCTTTATCTGACGGAGTATCTGAAGATTCCGGTAAGTACGACACACACCATTACGGGAGCTATTATCGGAGTAGGGGCCACGAAGCGGCTTTCGGCTGTGCGTTGGGGAGTTACGAAGAGTCTGATGACCGCTTGGGTGCTGACTATCCCCGTCAGTGCTTTGCTGGCAGCAGGGATTTATTGTATCGTATCCCTTTTTTAGAAGTGCTGCCGCATAAAAAATAGACGGGTTCGTTTTATTTTGCATGAGGTTTGCACTATCTTTGCAGCCTGAAACTGTAAAATAGAATGCACATTGGACTGGCTATATAGTTTATTCGTCGAGCACTCCGCCTTGCAGGCGGTTGTGGTACTCTCACTGATTTCCGCTATCGGATTGGGATTGGGGAAGATACATGTTTGCGGCATTTCATTGGGAGTGACGTTTGTATTCTTTGCCGGCATCATTGCCGGGCATTTCGGGTTGTCCATAGACCCGCAGATGCTGAATTATGCGGAAAGCTTCGGGCTGGTGATATTTGTGTATGCTTTGGGTTTGCAGGTGGGACCGGTTTTTCAGCTCTTTCCGTAAAGGAGGGGTACAACTGAATATGCTCGCCACGGGTGTAGTGCTTATCGGCACCCTGCTGACTGTACTGGGCAGCTATGGGTTGGGAGTATCCCTGCCGGATATGGTGGGCATACTTTGCGGTGCCACGACAAACACACCGGCACTCGGTGCGGCACAGCAGACATTGAAACAGATGGGATTGGAGTCCAGTACCCCTGCTTTGGGGTGTGCGGTGGCATATCCGCTGGGGTGGTAGGGGTCATTCTGGCCGTACTGTTCATCCGTAAGACGCTGGCGCATAAGGAAGACCTGGAATTGAAAGAGAAGGATGACGTGAACAAGCCTTACATTGTTGCGTTCCAGGTGCACAATCCTGCCATCTTCAACAAGAGTATCAAGGAAATAGGCGGGCTGAACAGCTATCCGAAGTTCGTGATTTCCCGCTTGTGGCGGGATGGGAATGTGAGTATTCCTACCTCGGAAAAGATTATAAAGGAAGGTGACCGCCTGCTGGTGATTACCTCGGAGAAAAATACGCCGGCTCTGACTGTGCTTTTCGGCGAGCAGGAGCATACCGACTGGAACAAGGAAGATATAGACTGGAATGCCATAGACAGCCAGCTGATTTCGCAACGTATCGTGGTGACGCGCCCGGAGTTGAACGGCAAGAAGCTGGGTTCTCTCCATCTGCGTAATCATTACGGTATCAATATCAGCCGGGTTTATCGTAGCGGCGTGCAGCTGCTGGCCACAGCGGAACTGACCTTGCAATTGGGTGACCGCCTGACCGTAGTGGGCGAAGCCGCTGCTATACAAAATGTGGAGAAGGTGCTGGGCAATGCTGTGAAAAGCCTGAAGGAACCGAACTTGGTGGCGGTATTTATCGGCATTGTCATCGGTCTGGCTTTGGGAGCAATTCCTATTTCCATTCCCGGCATCAGCGCTCCCGTGCGGCTCGGATTGGCAGGAGGCCCTATCATCGTAGGTATTCTTATCGGGACATTCGGTCCGAGGATGCACATGGTGACTTATACTACGCGCAGTGCGAACCTGATGCTCCGTGCATTGGGATTGTCTCTTTACCTGGCTTGCCTGGGACTGGATGCAGGTGCCCATTTCTTCGATACGGTATTCCGGCCGGAAGGGCTGTTATGGATTGCTACGGGTTTTGCGTTGACTGTGGTTCCGGTATTGATTATGGGTATCGTTACCTTCAAGTGGCTGAAGATAGATTTCGGAACAATGGCGGGTATGCTGTGCGGAAGCATGGCAAACCCCATGGCGCTGAACTACGCCAACGACACCATTCCGGGAGACAATCCGTCTGTAGCTTATGCTACGGTTTATCCGCTGTGCATGTTTCTACGGGTAATTATAGCCCAAGTGCTGCTCATGTTCTTCATTAATGGATAATGAAGAATGAGGGATATTATCAACTGTCAATTATCAACTATCAATTAAATAACTATGGGAAATATAACTCCGGAAAGTATTGTCAATGACTTGCGTTATTTGCAATTATTATCACGCAGTTTTCCTACCATTGCTGATGCCAGTACAGAAATCATCAATCTGGAGGCCATTCTGAATCTGCCGAAAGGTACAGAGCATTTTCTGACGGATATTCATGGCGAGTATGAGGCTTTTCAGCATGTGCTGAAGAATGCATCGGGGGCAGTGAAACGTAAGGTGAACGAAATATTCGGGCATACACTGCGCGAAAGTGAGAAGAAGGAAATCTGTACGTTAATTTATTATCCGGAAGAGAAGCTGCAACTTATCAAGGAGCAGGAAACGGACCTGGATGACTGGTATTTGATAACACTGAACCAGTTGGTAAAAGTATGCCAGAACGTTTCGTCCAAATATACCCGTTCGAAAGTACGCAAGGCACTTCCAGCAGAGTTCTCGTATATCATTCAAGAGCTGTTGCACGAATCGAGCATCGAACCTAACAAACATGCCTATATCAATGTCATAATCAGTACCATTATCTCTACGAAGCGTGCGGATGATTTTATTGTGGCGATGTGCAACCTTATCCAGCGCTTGACCATCGACTCGCTGCATATCGTGGGCGATATATACGACCGCGGACCGGGTGCGCATATTATCATGGATACTCTCTGTGATTATCATAATTTCGACATCCAATGGGGTAACCACGATATTCTGTGGATGGGTGCCGCATCGGGTAATGATGCTTGTATAGCCAACGTAATCCGTATGTCGATGCGCTATGCCAATTTAGCAACGCTGGAGGATGGTTATGGCATCAATCTGTTGCCGCTTGCAACGTTTGCCATGGATACCTATGCGGATGACCCTTGCACCATCTTTGCGCCGAAAATGAACTTTGCCGATGCGGAATACAATGAGAAGACCTTGCGGCTGATTACACAGATGCACAAGGCGATTACGGTTATCCAGTTGAAACTGGAGGCGGAAATCATCAGCCGCCGTCCTGAGTTCGGTATGGAGAACCGGAAACTGCTGCATCTGGTGGATTTCGAGCGTGGTGTGTTTGTATACGAAGGCAAGGAATATCCGTTGCGCGATGTGAATTTCCCCACCGTAGACCCGGCGGACCCGTATCGTCTGTCGGACGAAGAGCGCGAACTGATGCACCGGATTCATTCTTCTTTCATGAACAGCGAGAAGATGAAGAAGCACATGCGCTGCTTGTTTACGTATGGCGGCATGTATCTGGTGTGCAACAGTAACCTGCTTTATCATGCTTCCGTGCCTCTGAATGCGGACGGCAGTTTTAAACATGTCCGCATCGGCCAAAAGGAATACTGGGGACGTAAGTTGCTGAAAAAGACCGACCAGCTGATACGTACCGCTTACTTTGACGAGGACGGTTCGGACGAGAAACAGTTTGCACTGGATTATGTCTGGTACATGTGGTGCGGACCGGATGCCCCTTCCTTCGATAAAGACAAGATGGCTACCTTTGAACGCTATTTTGTGGCCGACAAAACATTGCATAAGGAGACGAAAGGGCATTACTATGCTTTGCGCAACGAGGCTGAGGTGTGTGACCGCATTCTTGAAGAGTTCGGCGTGAAGCCGGGGCCACATTCGCATATCATCAACGGACATGTACCGGTAAAGACCATTAAAGGTGAGAAACCCATCAAAGCGGATGGTAAGCTGCTGGTGATTGACGGTGGTTTTTCAAAAGCCTATCAGCCGGAAACGGGAATTGCGGGATATACGCTGGTATATCATTCCCACGGCTTGCAGTTGGTGCAGCATGAGCCGTTCCAGAGCCGTCAGAAAGCCATTGAAGAAGGACAAGACATCAAGTCTACAACCCTGGTTGTCGAATTCAATTCGCAGCGTATGATGGTGAAGGATACGGATAAAGGAAGTGAACTCGTTACGCAGATTCAGGATTTGATGAAACTGCTGGTGGCGTATAGGACGGGCTGATTAAGGAGAAACAATAATTTATAATTTCAGTATCGTCACCCCGCCCTCTACAATGATGCCTTTGTCATAGGTTTTCCCTTGGGTGTAGTAGCGGCTGCCGCCATAACCGCCGGTGAGGAATATGCCAAAGCGCTCGGTCAGGTGGTATTCCAGATTGACACGTGCCTGGAGGGCATAGAGACGTGCCGGAATGCCGTAGTCCTTGTTCTTGAAGGTTTCTATATGTTGGTATCCCAGATCTCCGCTGATGAACAGCTGTTTGTAGAGCGGTAATTCAAGACCGGCACGGTAGAAGAGGGCAGCGGAAAACTTATCGCCAAAATCCAGATAATGGGTACCGCCACCGAGGATGGTATAGAAGAGCCGGTTCTTGAAACGGGCACCTACATTCAGCTTGGTGGCATTACCACCGAAAAACATCAGTTGAACTTTTGTTTGGGGATTGGCATTGACTAATCCCAACTGGAAACCATCTAATTTTTCTTTGTAGTAGTTGAATAGACCTATTTGAAGCCCTTTGGCACGTATGGCCATATTGGCAGCGCCTATTTGTAATCCTCGGGCTGTACCACCCACCACATTGCCCAGGCCGGAAACCTGAACACCGGTCATATCTCCGGTGGTGATGTTGGTAAGGGCGGACATCTGCATGCCATTCAAGTCTTCACCGATTACACTTAGCAGGCCGGCCCCTGAAAATCCTTTGAAATTTCCACCGGAAATATTGGCGAGTCCGGCAAAGTGTATGCCGGAAGCACCTTCTCCGCTGATATTCAACAGGCCGCCTATGGAGGCGCCACGATTATAGTCCCCACTGATGTTTGCCAGACCGGAAATGATGACGCCTTGCGCATGGTTTCCGGTGATACCTACCAGTCCCGAAACGGATACTCCGATAAGGTTGTTGCCATTGATGTTGGTAATTCCTGCTATCTGCATGCCTCGCATGCTTCCCCCCACCATATTTGACAGACCTGCCATCTGTACACCGTTCACATCCCTGCCGGTTACACTGCCAAGAATATTCATGCCGAGGCCATTCAGACGGTTCATGGAGGAGAACACACCCAGATTGAAGCAGGTGCTTCCTATGGTATCAGTCCGCTGTGTGGAGATGTTTTTCCATAAGGAGATATTGATACCTACCGGGCCATGGTCTGTTCGTGGAGAGCGTTGTTTCCGGAAAGATTTCTCGGAGGATTTCTGAATCGTATCCGGCTGTACGCTGCCCGGATTATGTTCTTGGGCAAGAGCTGTCCCTGCAAAAAGCAGGGACACAAGGAGGAGGGAAAGGTTTCGTTTCATACTTTTTTCTATATTTCGTCCGGCCAGGGAGCTGGTTGGCGGGTGGCACGCAACAGAGGGCGCTGCGCATCCACAGACCGGAGGTAATTACTTAATTTCCGTGACAACTCTTTGACAACTTCAGGCTTCTCTCGGGCCATATCATGTTTTTCACTGATGTCGGCGGGGATGTTGAAAAGTTCCCGTCTACCGTCACCGAAATAATACACCAGCTTCCACTCGCCCGAACGGATGGAGCAAGTGGCTCCGATGCCCGGGCCGGAAGGACCCCAGCTATTGGGATAATGCCAGTAGATATCACGGTCTTTCATTTTACCTTTTCCGGTGAGCAATGGCATGAAACTGATGCCGTCGCGTTGCTGTACGGTTGTATAGTTGTCTACGCCTGCCATCTCAAGGATGGTGGGGAAGAAGTCCTCTATCATCAGGTAATGGTCGCATTGGGTTTGGCGCTACGATGCCCGGCCAGCGGACAATCATCGGTTCACGTATGCCTCCTTCGTAGGCGGAACCTTTACCACTGTTGAGCGGATAGTTCTGGACATGCAGTTGTCCGGCGCGGGTATGGGCCGCCAAACCGCCATTGTCGGACATGAAGATGAGGATAGTGTTTTCCGTCAGGTTGTTCTTGTCCAGATAATCCATAATGTCTCCCAGACTTTTGTCCATACCCTCAATGAGAGTAGCATAGGCAGCTTCTACCGGAGGAAGGCCTTTGTCCAGGTACTTCTGGTAGAAACGCATGTCAGGTTGTATAGGGGTATGGATGGCATAGTGTGCCATGTACAGAAAGAATGGCTTGTCAGTCTGCTGTGCATCGTCCAGGGCCTTCATGGCCTCTATGGTAAGGGCTTCACTTAGGAAAGTGTCGGTTCCATGATATTTCTCCAGACCGGGTACGGCAGCCAGCGGGCTTTTACCGTCTGTTTTGTTGCCGAAATTCTCCTTGCCATAGTAGCTGGCAGGTGAACCGGCAGCATGTCCGGCTATGTTCACTTCAAACCCCATTTTCAACGGGTCGGCTCCGGGAGTGCCTTCAGCACCGAAGTGGGCTTTTCCGCAATGAATGGTGTGATAGCCATGGTCTTTGAGCACTTCGGCCAGGGAGGTGACTTGTGTGGTCCGTTCCACGCCAGGCTCTTGACAAATGCCGTTAACGTTCCATTCCGGATAAATCATGACCGAGTCGGGTTGTTCATGGGTAGTGTTCTTGCGGAGGGTCCAACTGGTGACTCGATGCCTGGCAGCATTCATTCCCGTAAAAAGGCTGACACGCGTAGGTGAACTGATGCTGCATGCATAGGCCTGCGTAAACATTTTGCCTTGTGTAGCCATCCGTTCCATGTTGGGAGTATGGTACGTATCGTTGTACTTGGTACGCTGTGTCCAAAGGGGAGGGACGTGTCTTGCCATCCCATGTCATCCACTAGGAACAGAATGATGTTTGGCTGCTCTTTTGGAGCAGGTACGGCATCCCCAGGCGGCATGCCATACGCTTCTCCCGCCATTCCGCATATCGGAAGCATGGCGGATAATAATAATTCGTTTCTCATTTAGATAATAATTTAGAAAGGGTTAGATAGGTTGTAGTTTAATTGTTTTTTACATTATCCTTTGGCCTCCTGATACAAGAAGCGTTTGATAGATTTCTTCGGCGTTTTTTCAAATTCTTCAGGATAGATTTTCATTTTGAATATCTGGCTGTATGCGGGCAGTTCTGCATTCAGTGCCACACGGTTTTCCTCCATGACGCGTTCGATGTCGTCATTGTTCAGCCCATGGGCAAAGGCATCATCGAAGTCGGGGTAAACCAGACCTACCAGTTTCTCATTCTGCTGCACGATGATGCTTTCGGCTACATACGGCATATTGTTCAGTTTGTCTTCTATCTCTTCCGGGTAGATATTCTGACCGCTCGGACCAAGGAGCATGTTCTTGCTGCGTCCCTTGATGCTTACGTTGCCTTCGGCATCCATCAGGGCAAGGTCTCCGGTGTGCAGCCAGCCGTCTTTGTCGAGTACCTGTACGGTGGCCTCGTCGTTCTTGTAGTAACCCAGCATGACATTGGGACCACGGCAGACAATCTCTCCCGGAATGTTTTCGGGATCGGATGATAGGATTTTCACCTCCATACGCGGTGCGGCCTTTCCGCAAGAACTGGTTTGAAGCGGGTACAATCCTCGTAACAGATGATGGGGCCGCATTCCGTCATTCCATAGCCTACCGTATAGGGGAAATCTATCATCTTTAAGAACTGCTCCACTTCCTGGTTGAAGGCAGCTCCTCCTACAATGATTTCTGCAAAGTTTCCGCCAAAGGCTTGAATCATTTGTTCGCGTACGGTCGCCTTTATCTTGTCATTGATGATGGGTACTTTCAGCAACAGCTTCATGGCGGGAGTTTCCAGCTTGGGTAGTACGCTCTTCTTTATAATCTTTTCGATAATGAGCGGAACAGCCACAATCAGGTTAGGCTTCACTTCGGTGAAAGCCTGGAAAATGATTTTGGGGCTGGGCATACGAGTGAGGAAGAATATGTGGCAACCTACGGCGAATTCATACAGAAACTCGAATGCAAGTCCGTACATATGTGCCATTGGCAGCATGGAGACAATCTTGTCACCGGCTTTCAGCGGCAATACTTCGAAAGCAAAAGTGGTGTTTGACCAAAGGCTGCGGTAGGGCAGCATCACTCCTTTGGAGTAACTGGTGGTGCCGGATGTATAGTTGATGACCGCCAGTTCGTCGGGCTGGTCCTTGTGATAACTGACATGTTCCTTGCGGAAGTTCTTGGGGTATTTCTTACCGAACATTTCGTTGAGATGTTCGCGGGCATAGTCCAACTTTTCGCTACGGGAGACAAGAATGTAGAAGTCTGCCATCATCATGATGCCCTCCAGCAGCGGCATGGCACTTTCGTTGAGGTTTTCCCAAACCTGGTCGCCTACGAAAAGCAGTTTGGCTTCGGAATGGTTCACGATGTTGTGTACATTGTCTGCCTTGAACTCGTGAAGGATGGGGACGATTACCGCACCGTAGGTCAATGTTGCGAGGAACGTTACGCCCCAGTGGGAACTGTTGCGGCCACAGACGGCAATCTTATCGCCTTTCTTGATGCCGCTTGCCTCGAAAATGATATGCAGCTTTTCTATTTTGCGGGCTACGTCCTTATATTGTAGAGTTGCTCCCTTGTAGTCGGTCAGAGCGTCTAAATCCCAATTTTCCTTTATGCTATTCTCTATATAGGCGATAAAACTTTGTTCCATGATATTAATTGCACATTTGGTTGAAAATTGTGCAAATATAAGGGTTTATATATAGAAAGCAAACTTTTATAGGGAAAATAGTTTTTATGGCAGCTATTTGCTAAAACTCGACAGTTATACCTAAAGTAGGCAGGATAGTGCCGCTTTCCTGCTTGAGGTATTTCATTTTATAGCGCTGTTCGGCAACAGGAGCAGACGGATTTTCGATGATGCCCGTACTCATTATCACATCCGGCTGCTTCAGTTTGTTGCCGGTGATATTCTGTATGTCCAGATAGATTCCTATCATGCAGTGATGGAAGTAGAAGGACTTGTCCACACGCAAGTCTAACTGGGCAAAGTTGGGAAGCCGCCCGGTATTATAGTACGCATAGTCGTAGTAGGGCTGTCCTTTGGCATCCCATGCTTCTACGAGTGATGATTTGTCTTCATCATAGGGAGTGTAGGGGCTGCCGCCTATATAGCTTAGCTTGCCTCCTATGCTCCAGCGCCGGGGCAGGTTGTATGTACCGCTCATGTTGAGTATGAAACGGTTGTCCCAGGTGGATGGAATGAAGTCTCCATTTGGACGGTTGCGGTATTCGCTGCGGTATAAGGTGAAGGAGGATACGAGATTGAACTTGCCGGATGCCTGCCAGCGGAACATGGTTTCCAGTCCGTAGGCCCTGCCGCTGGCTGTAGGGACGAGTGCTTCGTTGCCGGTGACACCGTAATCGTTTCCTTTGCATGCCAACGGAATGTTGTCTTGGAGGGAAAGTGGCATACGGCTGTAACGCTTGAAGAAACCTTCTGCAGAAACCATGAACCGGTCTTGCAGGTGCCAGTCCACACCGAGGCTGCTTTCAAAGACCTGCATGTACTTCAGGTTTTTGTTGAGATATTGCCCTTCATTGTCTTTATATCCCAAAGCGGTGTAGGGAGGCAATTGGTGGTAGAGGCCGGTACTTCCGCTCAGGGTCCATTGTTCCGAGAGTTTGTAGGATGCAGAGAGGCGTGGGGAGAACTGTTTCCATAGCTGCCGCATCTTTCGGTTGTAAGTGTTGCCGTCCATACGGATACCGGCAGAAAGGGCCAGACGCTTGTCGGCGGTGGTATAGTTGGAAGAGAAGAAAGCCCCCCAGCCGAAGATGTTGAGTGAGGTTTCGTAGATGGAAAGCGTACCCGAATGACTGCCGTATAGTCTTTGCCTGCTGTGGTTTGTATAGATGGAGTTGTTCAGTTCTGCTCATTCTTTTAGGGTCCATGCTCCCAAGCGCGTTTGGTTTTCGAAACGCAGGGTGGTCTTTTGTTCTGTGGAGCGTAGGCGCAGGGTCAGGTTGTCTTCGGAAGAGTCATCGTTGTTGCGGTATTTCAGATTGCGGTTGTTCAGGTAGTTATGGCTCAGTATAAGGGATTGTACGTGCCTTCCATTGTAGTGTCTGTAAGAGGCTCCGAGAGTGAATGTTTCCTGATGGATAGTGGGGAGATAGCTGAGCAGATATTCGGCATCTTCTCCTTTTTCATCGGTATTCAGTTTCATCTTGTCAATGCCTGCAAGACCAAGCAGGGTCAGCTCGCTGTGCTCGTTGAAACGGGTTTTTGTTTTGAATTGTCCGTCAATGAAATTGGGCAGGAAGGGCAGTCCCAAAGCCTTGAACAAAAGTTGCAGGTAGGACTGGCGTGCGGAGAACAGATAAGTGGTGCGCTGCCCCAGATGGCCTGCTCCGCTGAGCGAGACTTCCGATGCGCCGATGGTGGCTTTGAACGCCTGCTTGTCCGGATTTCCGTCCTTGAGGCGGAAGTCGAGGACGGAACTCAAGGCTCCGGAGCGGTTGGCGGGGAAGGCGCCCGTATAAAATGTAATCTCGCGTATCAGGTCGGCATTGACAATACTTACCGGTCCTCCGGATGCACCCTGAGTGGCAAAGTGGTTGATGTTGGGGATTTCGATGCCATCCATATAAAAGCGGTTTTCGGAAGGAGAACCACCCCGAACAAGCAAGTCGTTGCGATAGCCGATGGGAGAGAAAGAGACGCCGGGATAGGAGCGTACGATGCGCGAAACATCCCGGTTGGCTCCGGGACTTTTCTCTATTTCCTGCAAGCCGATGATACGCATGCTGACCGGGCTTTCGATACTTCGCCGGAAGGGGGAAGGCACCACCACTACTGTGTTCAGCAGATTGGCATCCTCTTCCATCTCTATCTCGATGAACGGGGTTGAGGCTGAAACGATATATTCGGGGGTGGAAACAGTCTGGTATCCTATGCAGGATGCCTCAAGGCTATAGATGCCCGGAGGTACCTGCTCTATCTTGAATGTGCCGAGTGAATCGGTGGATGCCCCTTTCCCGGGGATGCCGGCAACGAAAACGTTGGCGTAGGCCACGGGTTGTCTGGACTGTCTGTCGATGACTTTGCCGCGAACGGAATAGGTCACGGAGCTATCATGGCATTCATGGTTGGGCTGATACCTGATAAAAGTATCAGCAATATAAACAATACAGTTCCCACCTTGTACCGTATGGCATTCATGGCTAATCAGACGTCACTAATTACTTTCCCAAGTACCATCGGTACATGCGTTGCACACCTTCCTCGATATCAATCTTATGATGCCATCCCAATGCATGTAACTTACCGGGATCGGTCAGTTTGCGCATGGTGCCGTCGGTTTGGAAGTGTCGAAGGTCAACCGGCCCTGATAGCCTACGATGTTGACAATCAGCTCTGACAACTGGCGGATAGTGATTTCCTTGCCCGTACCGATATTGATGTGACAGTTGCGGATTTCCTTGTCGTCCGGCTCGAAGGTATCTTTGAAGTCGACGTGCTCCATGACGAAGACGCTGGCATCTGCCATCTCCTCGCTCCAGAGGAATTCGCGCAAGGGGGTGCCGGTACCCCATAATCTCACTTCTTCTTCGCTGATGCCGTATTTCCGGAGGATATTCAGAATGTCCTCTTTGCTGCTGTCGCCGTTGATGCCTTCCACCGGACGCAGGTTCATGTCGTGGCGTACGGCATCCCAGTCGCCTTGTTTCAGGCAGTGGGCGAGGTGTATCTTGCGTATCATGGCAGGGAGCACGTGGCTGCGTTCCAGGTCGAAGTTGTCGTTGGGACCGTAAAGGTTGGTGGGCATCACGGCAATGTAGTTCGTACCGTATTGAAGATTGAAGCTTTCGCACATTTTCAGTCCGGCTATTTTGGCGATGGCATAGGGCTCGTTCGTGTATTCCAGCGGAGAAGTGAGGAGTGCGTCTTCTTTCATCGGCTGTTCGGCATCACGGGGATAGATGCAGGTGCTGCCCAGAAAGAGAAGTTTTTTCACTCCGTGGCGGAAGCTTTCGCCGATGACGTTCTGCTGTATCTGCAAGTTCTTGTAGATGAAGTCGGCACGGTAGATACTGTTGGCCATGATGCCACCCACAAAGGCGGCGGCAAGGAATACATATTCGGGCTGTTCCTCGTCGAAGAAGCGGCGTACGGCAACTCCGTCGAGCAGATCGAGTTCTGTGTGGGTCTTGCCGATGAGATTGGTGTATCCTTTCTCCTCAAGATTTTTCCAGATGGCAGAACCTACCAGTCCCCGGTGGCCTGCTACATATATTTTGGCATTTTTGTCTAACATTGTTGTCTGAAAGTTTAATAGTTCATTCAAAGCTCTTTGCTTCTTAAATACAGTTTCTTCACAAATTTCATGTCGTGCTCTGCCATGATGCGTACCAACTCTTCAAAACTGGTCTGCCTCGGATTCCATCCCAGCAGTGTTTTTGCTTTGGTGGGGTCGCCCAGCAATTGTTCCACTTCGGCAGGCCGGAAATATTTGGGGTCGACTTCCACGAGGACTTTTCCGGTCTGTGTGTCGATACCCTTCTCATCCACCCCTGGCCTTCCCAGCACAGAGTGATGCCTACCTCTCGGAATGCCAGTGTCGCAAATTCGCGTACGGTATGCATTTCTCCGGTGGCAATGACGAAGTCTTCGGGGGTGTCGTGCTGCAGGATGAGCCACATGCACTCGATGTAGTCTTTGGCATATCCCCAGTCGCGCCGGGCATCCAGATTGCCCAGATACAGCTTGTCCTGGAAGCCTTGGGCGATGCGGGCAGCCGCCAGTGTGATTTTTCTTGTCACGAAGGTTTCACCTCGGCGTTCGCTCTCGTGGTTGAAGAGTATGCCGTTTACAGCAAACATGCCATAGCTTTCGCGGTAGTTCTTTGTAATCCAAAAGCCATACTGTTTGGCTACGCCATAGGGCTGCGGGGATAGAACGGGTCGTTTCGCTTTGCGGCACTTCCTGCACTTTCCGAAGAGCTCGGAAGTGGAGGCCTGGTAGATGCGTGTCTTCTTTCCATACCGAGAATGCGTACGGCTTCGAGCATGCACAGGGTGCCTACGGCATCGGTTTCGGCGGTATATTCGGGCACGTCGAAGGATACTTTGACATGGCTTTGGGCGGCAAGGTTATATATTTCGTCCGGCTGCACACTCTGGATGATACGGATGAGAGAGCTGGAGTCTGTCATGTCTCCATAGTGCAGGTTAATGGTACGTTTCTGTTTCATGTCGCGTACCCACTCATCGAAGTAGAGGTGTTCGATGCGGCCGGTGTTGAAAGAGGAAGAGCGACGCAGGATACCGTGCACTTCATATCCTTTCTGCAGGAGGAATTCGGCAAGGAACGAGCCGTCCTGCCCGGTAATGCCGGAGATAAGGGCTTTCTTCATAATGTATGCTTCTTGTTATTATGTCTTTTCGGACTGCAATATTCGTTATTTTCCACGAGATGGCAAAATATAAACTATTTCTTTCCCATCACTTTGTCGATAATCAGTGCGATTGCCCCGTCGCCCGTCACATTGCAGGCAGTACCGAAGCTGTCCATCGCTATGTATAGTGCAATCATCAGCGCTTGTGCCGACTCGTCGAAGCCCAGCATGGATTGCAGGATGCCCAGTGATGCCATGATGGCGCCTCCCGGTACCCCGGGAGCGGCTACCATAGTGATGCCCAGCATGAAGATAAATCCTGCAAATAGAGGGAAATCATGGGGCATGCCTTGCATTATCATCAGTGCCAGGGCGCATGCCACAATCTTCAATGTGCTGCCCGACAGATGGATGGTGGCGCAAAGTGGGATGACGAATCCGGCAATATCGGCAGAGACGCCGTTCTTCCGACTTTGCTCCAATGTTACAGGGATAGTGGCGGCACTGGATTGAGTGCCTAGAGCCGTGAAGTAGGCAGGCATCATTCGTCCCAGTAGTTTGAGAGGGTTCTTGCGGACAAACAGTGCCGCAATGCTGTATTGGAATACCAGGAGAAAGATGTGAAGCAGGAAGATTACACCGATAATCTTAATAAAGACCATCAGGATGCCGAATACTTGTCCACTGTGCGTCATGTTGAGGAAAATGCCGAAAATATAGATGGGAAGCAGCGGCAATATCACTGCACTGATCATGCGGATGACAATCTCTTGAAAATCGCGTGCCGCATTTTTCAGTACCTCACTTTTCAGATGAGCCAGGCCCAGCCCCAGTGTGAAGGCAAGTACGAGTGCGGTCATAACATTCATCAAGGGCGGGATACCCACGGAAAAATAGGGAAGAATGCCTTGAGACTCACTGACTTCTTCTAACGGCACCCCGGTTTCTATGAGGGAAGGAAATACCGCCATACCGGTGAAATAGGAGAGAAAGCCGGAGAATAGGGTAGCTCCGTAAGCAATGAGCGCCGTGACGACCAGCATCCGTCCGGCTCCTTTGCCGATGTCGGCAATGGCAATCGTGACCAGTCCCACAATGATGAGGGGGATGGAGAAGTTCAGGAATTCACTGAAAATGGCATTGAATGTTACGAACAGCCGTACCAGCGAAGCCGGTAGGAAATTTCCGAAAAGTATACCTAAGATAATGGCAATGATGATGCGTGGCAATAGTCCGATGTGGAAGTTCTTCATGAGCATTGGTTTTCTGTCTGGTTGAAAAATAGGCTTTCGCTGACAAAAGTACTATTTTATTTTCGTAATTCATACGAACAAATGCTGTTAGCATTTTGTTTCCATATAAAGACAAAATTTACATGAATATGAAGAATTTAAATAAAACAGACATTGGACTTATCGGTCTGGCAGTTATGGGCGAGAATTTGGCCCTCAATATGGCAGATAAGGGATGGAATGTTTCGGTATATAATCGTACGGTTCCGGGAGTGGAAGAAGGGGTGGTGGAACGTTTTGTGAACGGCCGCGCCAAAGGGAAAAAAATTGAAGGCTATACAGATATAGCCGAATTTGTAACTTCCATTGCCATACCCCGCAAAATAATGATGATGGTTCGTGCCGGCAGTGCGGTGGATGAACTGATGGAACAGCTGTTTCCCCATTTGTCCGAAGGGGATATCCTGATTGACGGTGGTAATTCCAATTATGAGGACACCAACCGGCGTGTGGCATTGGCCGAAAAGAAAGGCTTCCGTTTTGTGGGAGCTGGAGTTTCCGGTGGAGAGGAAGGAGCGCTGAACGGCGCGTCTATCATGCCCGGAGGATCTGAAAGTGCCTGGCCTGAGGTGAAGCCTATCCTGCAGAGTATTGCGGCAAAAGCATCTGACGGTACCCCGTGCTGCCAGTGGATTGGTCCTGCCGGTTCCGGTCATTTCGTCAAGATGATACATAACGGTATCGAATATGGAGATATGCAGCTTATTGCCGAAGCTTATTGGGTGATGAAGAATCTGCTTGGTCTGGACAATGGACAGATGGCGGAAATCTTTGCTGATTGGAATGAGGGTAAGTTGCGTAGCTATCTCATTGAAATTACCGCCAACATACTGCGTCATAAGGACAAATCAGGAGGTTACCTGATAGATAAGATATTGGATACCGCCGGACAGAAAGGTACGGGCAAGTGGTCCGTTATCAATGCGATGGAGCTGGGCATGCCGTTGGGGCTGATTGCTACGGCTGTGTTCGAACGTAGTTTGTCGGCACAGAAGGGCTTGCGTGAAACGGCTTCCAAGCAATTTGTATGCCGACGCTCGCAGGCGGTGTACAACAAGTCGGAGATGGTGAAGGATATCTATTCCGCACTCTATGCTTCCAAATTAGTGTCATATGCTCAGGGATTCGCCGTGTTGCAGCGTGCATCCGACGCTTTGCCTGGAACCTCGATTTGGCATCCATCGCACGCATGTGGCGGGGCGGCTGCATCATCCGTAGTATTTTCCTGAACGACATAGCTACGGCTTTCGAGGCAAAAGACAAGCCCAAACATCTGCTGTTGGCTCCTTATTTCAAAAATGAAATGCAGCTGTTGCTTTCCGGCTGGAAACATCTGGTGGCACAATCCATGAAAGAGGAACTTCCGGTGCCTGCATTCTCGTCCGCCTTGAATTATTTCTATTCGCTGGTGTCTGCCAAGTTGCCTGCCAATATGATTCAGGCGCAACGTGACTATTTTGGTGCGCATACCTTTGAAAGGACAGACGAGTTGCGTGGACAGTTTTTCCATGAAAATTGACGGGACACGGAGGAGATACGAAATCGGGTACGTACAATGTGAGAAAGGGGAGAAGATGATGAATAAATTAGTGATTGTTATATTCGGCGCTTCGGGTGACTTGACGAAGCGCAAACTGATGCCGGCGCTCTATACTTTATATAGTGGCGGGCGGTTGCCGGAAGGATTCTCCATTCTGGGGATAGGACGCACCGAGTATACGGATGCCCGTTACCAAGAATATATAATGAGTGAATTGAGTAAGTTCGTAGCTTCCAAAGAGCAGGTGGAAGATAAAATGAGGGATTTTTGCAGCCATCTGCATTACCAGACATTGATCCCGCCGAGGTTGAAGGCTATCATCTGCTGGACGGACGTTTACAAGAGTTTACCGGTGAGCAGAAACCGGACAACCTGCTGTTCTATCTGGCTACTCCACCTTCCTTGTACGGTGTCATTCCCTCACTTGAAGGCGGCCGGTCTGAACCGTCCTGATACGCGTATCATCGTTGAAAAGCCGTTCGGTTACGATTTGGAGTCAGCCAGAAAGCTGAATAGCATTTATGCTTCCGTTTTCAAGGAGCATCAGATTTACCGCATCGACCATTTTTTGGGTAAGGAAACGGCGCAGAACATTCTCGCCTTCCGTTTTGCCAACGGAATCTTCGAACCGCTATGGAACCGTAATTATATAGACTATGTGGAGATTACAGCCGTAGAGAATCTGGGTATCGAAGGACGTGGCGGATTCTATGAAGGTGCCGGAGCCCTGCGCGATATGGTACAAAACCACCTCATACAGCTTGTGGCGCTCACTGCATTGGAACCGCCTGCCGTTTTCAATGCCGATAATTTCCGCAACGAGGTGGTGAAGGTCTATGAGTCATTGGCCCCCTTGACAGAGGAGGATTTGAGGAACACATTGTCCGCGGACAATATACGGCTTCGGGCTCGAAAGCCGGGTATAGGAAGAGAAGAACGTGGCACCTGATTCGCGTACCGAAACGTATATTGCCATGAAAATCGGTATTAACAACTGGCGGTGGAAGGGTGTTCCTTTCTATATCCGTACCGGCAAACAAATGCCGACAAAGGTGACTGAGATTGTTGTACATTTCCGTGAGACGCCCCATCAGATGTTTCGTTGCGAGGGTGGACATTGTCCCCGCGCGAATAAGCTGATTCTCCGCCTGCAACCCAATGAAGGCATTGTGCTGAAATTCGGCATGAAGACTCCCGGACCGGGATTTGACGTGAAGCAGGTGATGATGGACTTCAGTTATGACCAGTTGGGCGGGTTGCCTACCGGCGATGCCTATGCCCGTCTGATAGAGGATTGCATACAAGGTGACCCTACACTCTTTACCCGCAGCGACGCGGTAGAGGCTTCATGGCGCTTTTTCGATCCCGTGTTGCGTTATTGGAAAGAGCATACGGATGCTCCTTTATATGGGTATCCCGTAGGTACGTGGGGACCTTTGGAAAGTGAAGCGATGATGCACGAACATGGTGCTGAGTGGACCAATCCGTGTAAGAATTTGACTAATACAGATGAATATTGCGAGTTATGAAAAGTTATGTTTACCATTCGGCTACAGCTACGGCACATGCGTTGATTGAACATTTGATTGCGATGATGGAGCGTGAGCCGGAAAAGACCTTTATTTTGCATTCAGTGGGGGAAGTACTCCTTCGCTGATGTTTGACATTTGGGCCAACGAGTACAAGGAGGTGACTCCTTGGATGCGGATGCGGATTTATTGGGTGGATGAACGGTGTGTGCCGGCAGAGGATTATGAGAGCAATTATGGTACTATGCGCCGTTTGCTGTTGGATGAAGTAGGCATGCCCGATGAATACGTTTACCCTATTTATGGAGTGAACCGCCCGGAGATTGAAGCAAAGAACTATTCGACGCTGGTTTGCCGCACGGTTCCGCTTTGGGGTGGCTTCCCGGCCTTCGATGTCGTTTTGCTCGGTGCTGGAGACGACGGGCATACCTCCTCTATCTTTCCGGGGCAGGAATATCTGCTTTCTTCCTTTCATCCTTATGAGGTGAGTGTCAATCCCTATAATGGGCAGAAACGCATAGCCATGACCGGCTGCCTTTTGTTTGCTGCGAAGAATCTTATTTTCTTTATTACCGGCAAGAATAAGGCGGATGTGGTCCGCGATATTCTTGATTCCGGGGATACCGGTCCGGCAGCTTATGTGGCCCACCATGCCGAGCGTGTGGAATTGTTCCTCGATGCTCAGGCTAATGGCGGGAAAATGTCTACTTAGATGTGCCGCTCTCCAGAATGCTTACGATGGAGAATAATGTAAAGCAGATGCCCCCCAAACCAGCCAGTACACGTGCAGGGACAAAATAGGCATTGTGCAGGCCTGCCATCTCAAACAGAAAGGCGGAGAGAAACAGACAAGCCAGGGCCGTGAAGACCGGAATCAGCGGGATGCGGTTGGCCAGCTTGAAAGTGTTCCGCCAGATGGCGGCAAGTAGTATGACTTTGCTGGAAATGCTGTAGCATACCAGTCCCAGGCCTATCATAATATATCCTGTGGAGGAGAGTGCCGGATTGCTGTTGGCCAAGACCAGAAGTCCCCAGAGAATGCTGATGCTGCCCATTATCAAAACAAGGGCCGGCCATTGTTTCCGTTCAGCCTTTGTATAGTTGTTGCGTATCTGGCGGACGATGGTTGCAACCAGCGCCACCAAGCTGGAACAGATACAAGCAAGTCCTGCCATGACATGGCCTGCTACATAATATGCATTGTGCTCGCTGCTTTTTGACAATAGCCATAAGGCCCATATCCATGCCATTACTGCCATAAGGGTGGCAACTGCTATCAGGATATATCCCTGGGAGGAATTGAATGCATCGGCAGGTTGTAGCTGGTCGGTACGTTCCGAGTTGGCGGGAATGAGGGTGAAGCGGGTGGAGGCTGTGGCTGTGGTAGCTACACAAGCTGTGATGAAACCGACTCCGCAAATCACGTGTCCTGCCACGAAATTGCTTGCCGTGGCAGCTTCGTGCATGTAACTCCAACCATAGATTACTGTGAGTACGGCTGCCAGGTAACCGATAACCGGAAGTGCGTATCTGACTATCGGATTGTAGGTATGAATGATTTGTCTAATGATTGTTGCCGCTGTGGCGAACAAGGCAATGCAAATCATCCCTAAGGAAAATACTACCGGACCGGCCACAAATTTTGCCGAATCCAGTCCTTCGTGGAGCACAAAGGCTCCGTAGCCGAAACAGAAAAGGGCCATCAACAAGGGTATGGCCCTGAAAAGAATACTGATACCGTAATTCATAACTGTTGTTTTTAGAGTTTCCCCTTCAAACAGCGTTTCTGCAGCTTTGTTCCTCCTTTTAAGATTTATTTGTGATGAGAAGTGTTTCCCTGTCCGTATTTAGGGAGCCAGCCTCTCCTTTTTCCAGCTGCCATCCGCTTGTTGGGAATAGAGGAAACGGTCGTGTAGCCTGCTTTCCCGTCCTTGCCAGAATTCAAAACGGAAAGGGGTGACGGCAAAACCTCCCCAGTTGTCGGGACGTTTGATACTTTGCCCTATCCATGTTGCCGCTTCGCGGACGAACGCGCGCATTATCTCCATACGGCTGCCGATGACGTGACTTTGGGGTGAAATCCTCGCCCCGATTTTACTTTTGTAAGGCCTGCTTGCAAAATAGGCGTCAGAATCGGCAGGAGCGCATCTTTCAGCTTTTCCTTCAATGTGTATTTGCCTTTCCAGTTTGTGCCATACGAAAGATAAGGATATATACGGATTTGCAGTCAGTTGCCGGCCTTTTCTGCTTTCGTAGTTGGTGAAGAAGATGAAACGGCCATTTTCCACCTCTTTCAGCAACACTGTGCGTGTAGAAGGATGCCCGTCTGTCGAGACTGTAGCTACCGTCATGGCGGTGGGCTCGTACTCATCACTATGGATAGCATCGTTCAGCCAATGGTCGAATTGCTCAAAGGGATTGTCGTTGAGGTTACCCGGTGTCAGCCTTTCTTATATTCTCTTCTGATGTCAAAGAGTTGTGATTTCATTATCGTGTGGTTTTATCAGGAGTGATATATTGTTTTTCTATGTAACAGTCTGAGAGGGCTGAATGTTTTTGTTTTTCTGCGGAAAGAAAAATATGGAAGAAGGAAATGGCTGTGTTGATACTTAAAAAAATGGGGGTGTGTCAAAATTCACCACAGATTACACGGATTAACACAGAATGAGCTTAATCTACTGATAGTCAAAGATACTTATCTGTGCAAATCTGTGTAATCTGTGGTGAATACCAGTTTCGACACACCCTCGGATATTGGAGATTACCTTATGAAGACAAGTGGAAAGTGGACACTGGCATGTCTGCTATTGTAATTTAAACATTACGGGAACTGTGAATTTACAACGGACCGGTTTGCCTCGTTGCTCACCGGGTTTCCATTTGGGCATGGTGGAAATCACACGGATAGCTTCTTTGTCCAGATAGGGATCTACGCCTCTTACTACTTTTACATCTACGATGCTGCCGTCTTTGTTGACAACGAATTGTACTATTACGCGCCCCTGGGTTCCGGTCTCTTGTGCAATAGTCGGGTATTTTATACTCTTACCCAGATATTGCATCAGACTCATGCCATTATAAGAAAACTCGGATTCTTCTCTACAACTTCAAAAATCTCATCCTCTACCGGAATCTCTTCATCTACGGTTGGAGATATGGGTTTGATGATTACAGCTTCACCGATTTCTTCGGAAGAGGCAATGGCTGTTTCTTTCACATTGTCATTATCATCCACAATTGTCAATACCTCGGCAATTGCAGGAGCTTGAGGGGGTGGTGGAGCTACTAATTCGGTTGCTCCGTGATAGGAATTTCAATTTCCTGCTCAAATACGTTCTCGGTAATAGCACCGCTCATGTCAATCCTAACATCACGCTTCGACCATTCAAATGCAACGAACATGAAGACCAGCACAATTACATAACCTACAAGTAGCCAACTTGACTTCTTGTTTTCCAGGCTTGCTTTGGATGTTTTCTTGATTTCCATAATTTACAAGATTATTACCGTATAATGGTTGTCGCGAAACTAACATTATACAGATGTGATTAGTAAAATCATAAAACATGCGTGCCCACTTGTTTCTGTATTAAAGATAAGAAAATGAATGTTATGTTGGTGTTTGATATGTAGTTATATATAGTTTTTTAAATTTGCTTTGATAATTTTTCTGCTTGTGGATTAAATAGTGTTGATATGTAAAAAGCACTTCCAACGTTCGCTTACGGAGGAAGTGCTTCACACAAAAACTAAACTAGACTTAACTAAACTATTCTATTGGGGGAGTTTCACAACTCCTATCTGTTCGGTGCAAAGATAAAAAAACATATTTTAATATGCAAAAGGATTCTATAATAAATCGACGTTTTTTCCGATTTTATCGACGGATTAGTCGATTTTTTTAGCTTCTTTGGTCTAAAAATTCTTGAAAAGCTTGTTTATAGCTGTCACTTATCGGGATGTAATTCTTTCCGAACACGATGCGGCCACGGTCTATAATACGTATTTTATTCTTCTGAACAATGTAGGAACGGTGGACGCGCATGAAACGCGAGGCAGGCAGAAGTTCCTCCATTGCCTTCATGCTCATGAGAGACAGGATAGGCTTGGGAGAATCCTCCTCGTAGATTTTGAGATAGTCTTTCAGCCCCTCTATGTACAGAATTTTACTCAATTCGATTTGCACCAGCTTATACTCGCTTTTTACGAAGATGCTCTGAATCTCTTCCTTGGGCTGTTGCAGCAATTCAAACCATTGCACAGCCTTGTTGGCAGCCTGCAGAAAGTCGACATAGGAGATGGGTTTCAGCAGGTAGTCCAGCGCATTGACTTTGTAGCCGTCTATGGCATACTGGTCGAAGGCGGTGGTAAAGACAATGCGGGTGCCGGAATCGACCATCTTCGAAAATTCCAGTCCGTTCAGTTCGGGCATCTGGATGTCGAGGAAAAGCAGGTCGATGTGCTTCTCGGGCAACTCCTTGATGGCTTGTACGGCACTGGAGTATTTACCGACCAACTCCAGAAACGGGGTCTTGTTGACGTAGCTTTCCAGCAACCCCAGGGCGAGGGGCTCGTCGTCTACAATGGCGCACTTCAGATTCATATCTTTATAATTAAAATAGATTTATACTCTTTCATGTCCTCACTCACTCCTTGCTGCCAGTCGTAACGGTCGGGATAGGTCAGTTCCAGACGCTTGCGCACCTGTTCCAGGCCGATGCCGCTTCCGCTTTTATCTGCCACGCTTTTGGGATGATAGCTGTTGGTTATTTCGCAATGTATCTCTCCGGGGCTTTCACTGAAGTGGATACGGATAAAGCTGGGCTCGGTGGGGGAGATGCCATGCTTGAAGGCATTCTCTATGAGGGAAATAAAGATGAGCGGAGCTATTTCCGTACGGCTGTCCGGTCGGACGTCTATCTTTGTTTCCACATGGACGTTGGCGGAGAGACGGATGCGCATCAGTTCGATGTAGTTGCGGATGAAGTCCATCTCCTTGTCCAGGGTGACGAAGTTCTGCTGATTGTCATACAGCACATGGCGCAGCAGTCGGCTCAGTTCCTGCACGGCAGTCTGTGCCTTGTCGGCATCGAAGGCGATGAGGGCGTAGATGTTGTTCAGCGTATTGAGCAGGAAGTGCAGGTTGAGCTGGTTGCGCAGGTTCTTCAACTCGGCTTCCGTGCGGTTTTCTCGGCTTCGCGGCGGGCGGCGTCTATCTGCGCCCAGCGGCGGCTCAGCTTTGATGGCAGCGCTGGGGCCGGCGGTGAGAATCATGGTCGAGACGTCGCGCAAGATGAATATCCATTTGGAGGCCCCATGTGCTGACCGTCATCATCGCCGCGCATATGGTTTTGGAATGTGTATTCTTGCCAAAGGTGGGCGCCGGTGGTAATGCAGATGATGAGCAGTGTGTTCAGCAGGAGATACTGCCGGATGCGTCCCTCGAACAAGTAGCGGGGAATGAGGAGGCAGTAGTTGATGTAGAATACAAGGAAGAATGAGAGGGTACTGCTGCTACCGTGGCGCAGATAGTCCGCAAGGCTGATATTGAAGCCGCTGCGTGTCATCATCAGAAAGGGGAAACCGATGACGATACCCCAGACAATGATGTGTATCAGGGTTTCGATGCCGCGGCGGCGTGGGTTAGGAGCTGTTGTTTCATCATGATACAAAGATACGGATTTTAGGTGGATATTAAATATCCGCCGCCTGCAACAAATCTCTGTTCGCAGGTTTCGGATAAGCGTTTCCAGGTTGCGGATATGTATCCCAAGCTTGCGGATGTCTATCCCAAGGCTTGGGATAGAGATTATCCTTGGTTTCGCATAACTTTTTTCCCTATTGCCGGAAACTTTTTCCTAATGCTTAAGAACTATTTGGCTAACTTCCGGCAAGGGAGAAAAGGTTATTCGTAGCGTATGGCCTCTATCGGGTCGAGGTCCGCAGCTTTCTTGGCGGGATACCAACCGAAGAACACTCCGGTGACGGTACATACGGCGAAGGAGAGGAATACACTCCACGGCTGGATGAAGATGGGCCAGTGGGCAACGCTCTTCACTATCCAGCTGGCTCCGCATCCGATGATGACGCCGATGATGCCTCCGGTGATGCTGATGAGGATAGCTTCGATGAGGAACTGGCTCAAGATGTCGACACCGCGGGCGCCTACACTCATGCGCAGGCCGATTTCGCGCGTGCGTTCCGTCACCGATACGTACATGATGTTCATAATGCCGATGCCGCCCACTACGAGCGAAATGCCGGCTATGCAGGCAAGCAGCGTGGTCATCAGGTCGGTGGTGGAGTTCAGCATGGTGCTGAGTTCCTGCTGGCTGCGAATGGTGAAGTCGTCGTCGTCACTCTCCTTCAGCTTGTGGTTGCGGCGCAGTATCTCGGTGATTTCGTCGGTGGCATTGTCCGTCATGTCCTCGGTGAGGGCGGAGGTGAAGATGCCGCTAAGGTAGGTCTGTGCCAGCAGGCGTTTCATCACGGTGCTGTAAGGGGCAAGCACTACGTCGTCCTGGTCCATGCCCATGGAGTTGTAGCCTTTGGACTTCAGCACGCCCACCACGCGGAAGGGCACTTGGTTGAAGCGGATGATACGTCCCACAGGGTCCTCTCCTCCGGGAAAGAGGTTGTCTTGGATGGTCTTTCCTATGACGCACACCTTGGCAGAGGTCTGTATGTCGGCTTCGGTAAACATCTCGCCGTTCTCCACGCTGAGCTGCCGGATTTCGAGATAGTCCGTGCCCACGCCGCTCACGGAGGAGGGGTAGTTGTTGTTGCCCGCGATGAGCTGCCCGCTGGAGGAGACATTGGGGCTGACGGCAGCCAGGAAGTTGGTTTCGTTGTGCAGGGCTTCGTAGTCGGTCAGCTTCAAGGTCTGCATGGCGCTGGGGTCTTGGCGGACACCGCCGCGCATGTCGGCACCGGGGTGAATCATAATCATGTTGGAGCCCATCTCGGAGATTTGCGCCTGGATGCTTTTCTTCGAACCTTGTCCGATGGCAAGCATCGTGATGACGGACGCCACGCCGATGATGATGCCCAGCATGGTGAGGAATGCGCGCAGCTTGTTGTTGTTCAAGGCTCGCAAGGCTATTTTGAAAAGGTTTGTTCCGTTCATATCGTTTTAATGGAAAGTTTAAAATTAATCCCTAATCCTTAATCCCTTATCCCTCATTCCTCCTCCTGCTTAGGCAATGCTGCCAGGGCTTCGGCTGCATTCTGGATTTGGGTGTTGATGGTATCGTCCTTGATTTGTCCGTCGCGCAGCACGATGTTGCGGCTGCTGTACTGGGCTATTTCGGGGTTGTGGGTGACGAAGATGATGGTGCGTCCTTCGGCATGCAGCTTTTGGAACAGTACCAGAATCTCGAAAGAAGTACGGGTGTCCAGGTTACCCGTAGCTTCGTCTGCCAGGATAACGGCGGGATTGTTCACCAAGGCACGGGCGATGGCTACGCGTTGCATCTGGCCACCGGACATTTGATTGGATTTATGTTCCAGTCGGTCGCCCAGCCCACGGCTTGCAGGGCTTCGATGGCACGTCTCCGCCTTTCGGAAGCCGAGACGGAGGAGTTATACATCAGCGGTAGCTCCACATTTCCACGGCAGTGGTTTTGGGCAACAGGTTGTAACTCTGGAATACGAAGCCGATTTTACGGTTGCGTAGTACGGCGCGTTGAGGCTTGCTCATGGTGCGTACGGAGATACCGTCCAGCAGGTATTCGCCGCTGGTGGGCGTGTCCAGGCAGCCGAGGGTATTCAGCAAAGTCGACTTTCCGGAGCCCGATGTACCCATGATGGTGACAAACTCGCCTTCACGGATGGTGAACGAGACGCCGCGCAGGGCATGCACGGTTTCGTCCCCCACCTGGAAGTTGCGTTTGATATTTTGAAGTTCAATGACTGCTTTATTCATAATTCTTTTTTTGTATTATTTTCCGCTCTTCTTCTTACTTCCCGGAGGCCAGGCATGAACGGACTCTTCTCACCTCCAGGGCTTCCTGGCTCATGTCCGGAGCGCCGCTGCCGGGCATGCTGCCGATGGTGGCTTCGGTCACCACTACGGTACCTTCGTTAATGCCGCTGATAATTTCCGTGTTGACTCCGTTGGAGATACCTATCTTCACCGGACGGGCGGTAAAGGTGTTGCCTTCGCGGGTCCAGAGTTTATGTTCCCCTTCGCAATCCTTCACGATATCATTGTCGCCGATAAGCGGTTTTTCGGGGTTGAAGCGCAGGGCACGGGCAGGAGCACAGTACGTCTTTGCGGTCGAGGGTGAAGATGGTGACGTTGGCTGTCAGGCGTGGTTTCAGTTTCAGGTCCGGGTTGTGGGCGGAGATGACTACTTCGTAGGTCACAACCGTGCTGGTGCTGGTGCTCGACGTGCTGCTTGAGCTGGCATCTCCCAGACGAATTTGTGTGACCACTCCTTCGAACACGTCATTCGGGTAGGCGTCTACGGTAAACGTGGCGCGCTGTCCCTCTTCCACACGCCTATGTCCGCTTCGTCCACGTCGGCCACAACCTGCATCTGCGTCAGGTCGGCAGCGATGGTGAACAGTGTCGGTGTCTCGAAGCCGGAAGCCACGGTCTGTCCTGCTTCCACGTCGCGGCTGATGACTACACCGTCGATGGGAGAGGTGATGGTGGCGTAGGAGAGGTTGCGTTCAGCCTTTGCCAGTGATGCCTGGCTGCTTTCGTTGCCTCTTGGCCTTCTCGTAGTTATAGACGGACTGCTCATAGTCCGTGGCGGCGATGAGCTGCTTTTCGTTCAGCGTCTTGTTGCGCTCGTAGAGTTTTCTGGTACTCGTATTCGGCCTTTGCACCGTTGTAGGCGGCGCGTTGCGAAGCGAGTTCGCTTTGCAGTGTCACGCGGTCCATCTCGGCAATGAGTTGGCCTTTGGTTACTACGGAATTGTAGTCTACATGAATCTTGTCGATGATACCGCTCACCTGGGTACCCACTTCCACTTCCGTCACCGGTTCGATGGTCCCCGTGGCGGTTACGGATTCGGAAATCTCGCCTTTATGGATGGTTGCTGTGGCGTAGGTCACCTTGTGCTTGGCCTTGGCACCACCGAAGAGCCATACGCCGCCGCCCACTATGATTACGGCAGCTACGGCAATGAGGGATTCTTTTGTTCATATATATATAAGGTATTATAATTCGATTTTTTCTCCTTGATAAAACTTCAGTAGCTGCATATTCAGTATGGCCATGTATTTGGCTTGCAGTGTCTCCTGCTGTGCGCTGAGCAGATTGCTTTTCTCAGTCAGCAGTTCTACGGTATTCTTCATGCCCAGGTTGAACTGCTCTTGAATCAGTTCATAGCTGGTCTGCGTACTTTTCAGTTTCTCTGTGGCGGCGTGACGCTGCTGTGGGCGCTGTTGGCATCGAGCCAGAGGGTTTCGATGGTCTTGTACAGCGTTTTTTGGTCGTCCAGCAGGTCCAGTTCGCTGGTCTGCTTCTGAATCTTGGCTTTCTCTACGGCACTCTTGGTCTGCCGGTTGCTGAAGATGGGCACGCTTACGGTGAAGCCCAGCGAGTTGTTCCAGTTCTGTTTGACTTGCTCGCTGAAGGTGAAGTCATTGCCGTTGGCATGGCTGGTTCCGATGCCGGCGCTGAGGCTCAGCGTAGGCAGATAGCCAGCGCGGGCAATTTTGATGTCGAGGTCGGATGTCTGTATATTCAGTTTGCCGGCTTCTATTTCCGGACGGAGCACGAGGGCAGAACGGTAAACGTCCGTTTTGGTGGGCAGGGGTGCCAGTACGTTTTCCGTGCCGAGTGTGGGGATGTAGAGGTTCATCTCGGATTCGCCGTCCAGTTCCAGGAGTTGTTTCAGTTGTAGTTTGTAGTCTTGCAGGGTGGCTTGTGCGGTCACCAGTTGGTACTGTCGGTGCTTGCGCTTCCAGTTGTGCCAGGTCGCTTTTGGCTATGCTTCCTGCTTCGAGAAGCTGGCGGGCGCGTTCGCATTCGGCTTGGCTCACTTCCAGGGTCGATTCGTTCACTTTCACGGCTTCGGCGGCGTAGAGTATCTGTACGTAGGTTTGTGCGATACTTTCTTCGATGCTGTTCTCCTCTGCTACGCTAAGTTCGGCAATGCGGTTGTTCAGTTGCTGTTGTTTGATGGTGTTGAGGCGTTTCCCGCCGTAGAGGAGTCCAGTTGGCATCGATGCCGTAGCTGCCGTTATAGGAAGTCTTGCTCTGGCTGCTGGTGATGTTGTCGCCGTCGATGATGGTGTTTGTCTCGCTCTTCGGGCGATTCACGACACGCTGGCTCACACTGGCCGAAGGCTGGGGAAGAGCGGCTCAGGCGGTCTTTACATCTACCTGGGCACTTTCCGCACTGAGGCGGTTCTTGCGGATGGTGATGTTTTGCTGCAAGGCATAGTCGATGCACGCTTGCAAGTTCCATTGGGCGGGCAGGCTGTCGGCTGGCTGCTCGGAACTGCCGGGTATCTGCGTGGAAGTGCCGTTTTGGGCTACCTCCCATATTGCCGCCACATAGCTATCACTGTCAATCTTTTACGTTCGTCATATCTTCGTTATTCTATGGTTTTACATTTACAAATGCAGTAGGGTGGAGAAAGTTGCAAAAGTGATAGACGTTGAAATTTCCTCGCCTAAAATCTTTTTTGTACCGATGAATGGGAGAAGTCTTTTTTCTGTTCAACTTTTCACCTTTTTATTTGTTCTTTATATAAAAGTATTTTATATTTGTAATCATTATAATTTTATCGGCATGAAACAGACTGCGGTAAACATTTGGCGTTTTTATTTGGAAGGTTTTCGAAGTATGACGTTAGGGCGTACTGTGGCTTATCATTCTTGTAGGTTATTCATCATGTTCTTCATTCTCCGCTTTTCTTCTTCCACGGTTTCAAGATATCTACCGTGGTGGGCGTTGACGTAGGAAGGCTATGTCAGTAATGAGCTATCTCCACCGGAGTCTGGGGCTAAACACGGAGACACAGAGTTTATTTCCCTTGCCTTATAAATTCTCCGTGTCTCTCTGTTCTTACCCGATAACTTAACAACTTAATAACTCATAACTTATAATTCATAACTTGATTCTTATGCTTGGACACATTGACACTTCCCTGATTGACTGGTCGAGAGCCCAATTTGCCTTGACCGCCATCTATCACTGGATTTTGTTGCCGCTGACGCGGACTGGCGGTAATTATGGGCATCATGGAGACAGCGTACTACCGTACGGGTGACGAATTTTGGCAACGCTGCCAAATTCTGGATAAGATTTTCGGTATCAACTTTGCCATTGGTGTAGCAAACCGGTATTATTCTGGAATTTGAATTCGAATACGAATTGGAGTAATTACAGTTGGTTTGTGCGACATCTTCGGTGCGCCGCTTGCCATCGAGGGTATTTTGGCTTTCTTTATGGAAGCAACGTTTATCGCCGTCATGTTCTTCGGCTGGGATAAGGTGAGCAAAGCGTTTCCACCTGGCATCTACTTGGCTCACGGGCTGGGCGCCACGATTTCTGCCTGGTGGATTCTGGTTGCCAATGCGTGGATGCAAATCCGTAGGTATGGAGTTCAATCCCGATACGGCGCACGCAGGAGATGGTGGACTTCTGGACTGTGGGCAACTTCGCCGATGGCTGTCAATAAGTTCTTCCATAGCGTGCTGTCCGGCAGGTGCTGGCTGCCGTGTTTAGTAGGCGTAAGCTGCTGGTATCTGGAAGAAGCGCGAGAAGAAATTTGCGCTGGCAGAAGTGTAAAGATTGCCGCATGGGTAGGTCTGCCGCTGTGCTCTCTGCCTGGACGGGTGATGGCTCGGGCTATCAGGTGGCGCAAAAGCAGCCGATGAAGCTGGCTGCTATGGAAGCTATTATGAAGGGCGGCAAGGTGCCGGATTGGTAGCGTTCGGGCTGCTGAATCCTGCCAAGCAGACACCGCAGGACGGGTAGACCCATTCCTTTTCCGTGGCAAATCCCAAGATGCTGTCGCTGCTTGCCGAGCGCAAGATGGATGCTTTTGTTCCCGGCATCAATGACCTGCTGAAGGCGGATATCCGTTGAGCGATGGTACCGTAGCGCTTTCGGCAGAGAAAATAGAAAAGGAAAAACGGCTATCGGTGCGTTTGCCTATCGTGCAGCCAAGGCTGCGGGCAATGGCAGATGCAGAGGTGGCTGCCAAAGTGTTGAAGATAGTAGCCTATTTCGGTTACGGTTATATCAAGGACGTGAACGAGCTGGTGCCCAATGTGCTTACCACGTTCTACATGTTCCGTGTGATGGTGATGTTGGGTGGGTACTTCATCCTCTTCTTTATTGTGGTGCTGTTCCTGGCCTATAAGAAAGACTTGTCGCGGATGCCATGGATGCATTGGGTGGCTATGCTCACCATTCCGCTGGGCTATCTGGCTGGACAAGCCGGATGGGTGGTTGCCAGTGTGGTCGCCAGCCGTGGGCCATCAAGATATGCTGCCCACGAGAGTGCCGCCATCTCTAAGCTGGATGTAGGCTCCGTGCAGACCACGTTCTTTATCTTCCTGGTACTTTTCACTGTCATGCTGATTGCTGAGGTGGGAATTATGCTGAAGGCCATTCGCAAAGGTCCGAAACCAGAAACGCACACACCGTGCATAACTCATAACTTATAACTCATAACTCACAATGAATGCCTATATTTCTTCAACACTATTGGTGGTTTGTAGTCTCCTTGCTGGGAGCACTACTGGGTATTCCTGCTGTTCGTGCAGGGAGGTAATTCGCTTCTGTTCTGTCTGGGGAAGACGGAGGAGCAGAAGAAGATGATGATTAATTCTACGGGACGGAAGTGGGAGTTCACGTTTACAACGCTTGTCACGTTTGGAGGCGCGTTCTTTGCTTCGTTTCCGTTGTTCTATAGTACCAGTTTCGGAGAGCTTATTGGTTGTGGATGATTATTCTGTTCAGCTTTGTGTTGCAGGCTGTCAGCTACGAGTTTCCAGTCGAAGGCAGGGAAATCTGCTGGA
>SCPN01001571.1_pt1 | contig 33033 bp, 26 predicted proteins | sample 6106831 | NCBI WGS metagenome assembly SCPN01 (sample SAMN10720447, study PRJNA508395) | human gut metagenome | isolation source: Participant 1, 0 month
TTGAAACCGAAGACTCGGAATTAAAGGCGTGAAAGCGGGTCTGCACAAGGCTCTCCGGCAATCAACGTGTCCATCAGGTAATATTTATAAAAGCCTGTACCGATACGGGACAAGGGACTGACAAACTTATTTGTAAACAGGGAAATGTTGTTTTCGTAGATATCGACATCTTTAAAGACTTCATTGATGGCTGCCTGCATCCCTTGTTTAGAGAGAAACTCATCGACACCGGCCTGTTTGCGTCCTTTCACCCATTGCTTCTCGGAACGGGGAGATTTCCGGTAATAGTCTGTGGCAAGCAGTTCACGGGCTGATACCGTCAGAATCGGTTTACCGGTAACGGCAGAAGTATCTACATATTCCGTCAGAAATCAAATTTGATATAGCCATTTTTTCTGTTTCTCTTCATCGAAGTTATTCAACGCAAAGGTGGTCTTTTCATAACGTTCGCGTTGCCAGAAGTCTTTCTCGTAGGGAGAGTAGTTGTCACGGCTTTCAATCATACGGCGGACAAATTCTACGGCAGGATTATCTTTCTTCCGGTAGTGTTCACGTTTGGGTTTGACTACCACTTCACCAAGCGCGTATTCGGTAGGCGCAAGCGCTACTATAGGATGCATTACCGGCAGGGCGAATGGTGCGGACATAGTCATTATATCCGATTACAGAGATTACAAGCACTGCTTCCGAGCGATGGGTTTTGAAGTAAAAGCGTCCGTCGCTTCCGGTAGTAGTTCCTTCGGTCGTGTCTTTAAGCGTACAGATGCATAAGGCAAAGGCTCTTTGGTCAGAGAATCAGTCACCACCCCTTGTACCACATACTGCGCACAAAGCGGAATACTGATAGCCAATAAAGAGCGTCAATGTGCCTTTTTCATTAATCATACCTTAAATCCTATTGATTGAGCGGGGCTAAGGTAGGAGTGATTTCCAGAAAAAAAGGTCTATTTGACGGAAGAAATGTTCTTATTTGACACAATTAGGGTAATACGGAATCGGGTCAGTCCGTCGGCATAGGTTCGCAAAGAGAATGTACATCCATGACGCATCAGTACTTCGCGAATAAAGATAAGTCCGATTCCCTGTCCGTTCGGTTTGGTAGAGAAGAAAGGACTGAACAGTTTAGCTTCTGTTTCTTTGCTGATCCCCAGACCGTTATCTATCACTTCAACAGTGGCCGGAGCGAGGGTGCGGACTATTATTTCCCCATCGGTCTCAATGCTTTCCGCTGCATTCTTGATGATGTTTACGAGTACTTGCTCAAACAAAGCGGCATCCAGCATCACATCTTTCAGACTTTCGTCTATTTCCATGCGGAGTGTAATGCGACGGTCATTACACATTCCTTCCATAAACCGCTTGCAGGTGAAAACCAAATCATTCAGATTGACAGAAGAAAGTGTCGGTTCGGGGATTTTCACCACATCGGCAAAGCGGGTAATGAAACGGCTCATTGAGAAACAACGGTCGGTACATACACGCATCACGTCGCAGATGTCTTCCATTCCTTCTTCGCTGGAAAGGGCTTGTTCTACCGTATCCAGTGTGGAAGTAATGCCGGCAGTCGTGTTGTTCACTTCGTGGGCAATCATGCGAATCACTTTCTCGTATGCTTTCTTTTCCGCTTTCATCACTTCGTCGGTGAGGGTTTCTACCAAGTAGAAGGGATGTTGAAATCCACGATCAATGAAAGAAGAATGAGTACACCGGTAGATATTCGAGTCGTTCAGACGGACGGTTACCTTCTCTCCTTTCGGGAGGTTGGCTAATTCCACCGCTAACGGAGAATCAATCTCTTTCATCTTCTTGCCTTGTACGTCTTCCAAACGAACACCCAGCATTTTCAGAGCCATCGGATTCAATTCCGAAAGGTCTTCATCAAGGGAAGTTATAATCACTCCCATCGGAGAAGCTTTAATCAGCAAATCAAGAAAATTATTCTGTTCACGCAGGCGGAGACGTTCATTCTTGAGTTGTTCCATCATGCGGTTGAAGATATTCACCACACGATCGGCCTCATATTGGCCTACAGGACTAAGACGGCTACTGAAATCTTGCTCACGCAACAGTTCCATACCGCTTCCGATTGTATTCAACGGCTTCACAATCTTACGATAGAAAAAGGTCAGATAAATGAGGATGAAAAGTATCAGCCCCTCCCCTATGTAGAAAAAGATTGTATTCAGTTGACTGGAAAGGAACAGCAATACACTACCTAATGCCAGCAGCAGAAAGACTAGTATGTAAAAGAATCCTTTTATACGCACGTTATCTGTGGTTAACGGTTAATCTTAATATTATTAGGCACGTGCCTAAATCTATCACATTGTTATATTATATTTTTCGAGACGGCGATAGAGTGCTGCACGGCTGATACCCAATGCCGTAGCTACCTGACTCAAATTTCCTTTGTAACGGTCCAACGCCTGAAGAATGGTCTGGCGTTCTATTTCATCCAAAGTCATACCGGCCAGAGCTGCGCCTTCGGTCACTCTTGCGTCATCGTGGCGAATATACTGCGCATCAAAATCGGAAGCATCAAGCAGCGGTTTACCACTTACCAGAATGGTACGTTCCACCAAGTTCTTCAATTCACGAATATTCCCCGGATAGGGCAAACGGCTCAAGAATTGCAGGGCATCGGCAGAGAACTCCGTACGGGGCAATCCGTTGGTTACCGCCTGACGGTCGGCAAAATGACGTGCCAGCAAAGGAATATCTTCACGACGTTCGCGCAGGGCCGGCAGTTTCACTGTTATCAGATTGATACGATAGAAGAGGTCTTCACGAAAAGTACGTTCGCCTACCATTTTGCGCAAATCGGCATTGGTGGCTGATACTACCCGGATATCCGTCTTGCGCGGACGGCTGTCGCCGAGCACTTCAAATGTCTGATCCTGCAATACACGCAGTAACTTCACCTGGCACGAAGGGTCGAGATCACCTATTTCATCCAGGAAAATCGTCCCTTTGTTTGCCATTTCGAAACGTCCGATACGGTCTGCGGAAGCATCGGTAAAAGCTCCCTTCTTGTGCCCGAACATTTCACTTTCGAACAGGCTTTGAGAAATACCTCCAAGATTCACTTTCACAAAGGAGTGTTTGGCTCGCTGACTGTTGATATGAATGGCCTCGGCTATCAATTCCTTACCTGTTCCGCTTTCCCCTGTAATGAGGACAGAGGCATTGGTCTTTGCTATGCGAGCAATCGTATTCAACACATCCATCAATCCCTGGCTACGCCCGATGATGTGGCTGCGGTCGAAAGAATCGCTCTGTTCCTGCGTTGGTTCCTGTGGAGTGCCCGAAAGTTGGAGTGCCGTTTCAATGCGTTGCAACAAGGCGGCATTATTCCAGGGCTTCGTTATGAAATCAAAAGCTCCCGCCTGCATTCCTTGTACAGCAAGTTGGATACTTCCCCAAGCAGTCATCAATATCACCGGTGTTTCGGGACGGAATATTTTTACTTGTTTGAGTAGGGTCAAACCCTCCTCACCCGTTGTAGAAAGAGTGAAGTTCATATCCATCAGGATTAAATCCGGAGCTACGGAACGTACCACTTCCATAGCTTCCCGTGGACCGGGAACGGTTTGTGCTTCATATCCTGCCCGCTTCAACATGAAGCTAAGCGAAGAACGCACTGCGCTGTCGTCGTCAATTATCAGAATCATAGTTAAAATTGCAAGATTCCTCTACCAAGAAAACTTCTTCTTCTGTTTTTTCAATCTTCCAAGAAGAAGTATTTCTTTTTTTATTTCTTTCTTTATTTATAATGGGGGATGAATTTTTCTGTATTATTTACGTATTTTTCATTTCCCGAGTGTTAAAATCGAGTTTCAAAGGTACTATAAATAGTTCGTAATACCAAATGAATCAGGCATAAATACGCAATAGTCTGTTTGCAGACTTGAAAAACTTTTCCCATAATCTCCGGCAAGTTCCTCCATAAGATTCAAAAGCTTTTTCCTACCCTTTTTATTGCCGGATGATTTCATCAAAATCAGCTTCAAGTTCGGTATTGGTACGAAAATCCCATAGCGTCAGACTGCGAATCTGATAATAATAATACCAATAATAATAAAGTTCGGAAATATGTTTCTGTCTCGCATCATCTTTAGAGTTCTGCGCATCATTCAAATCCAAGGTATTGATTTTACCTATCAGGAAAGTTTCAATACTTGTTTTATATCGTTGCTGGGCTATCGCATCGGCTTCTTTGGCTATGTCCAATTGTTGTGCCTGATTATTGAAATGCTCCACCAACAGAAAAATATCCTGGTTGAAGTTTATCTGTTCCTGACGAATTTTTGAAAGCACTACATCCCGGTTACTCTTGGCTACCCGGACTTTCCCACGGCGTTTTCCCCAATCGAGAATCGGAATCTTAACGCCTACCTGAACAATCTGATTGTCCTGCAAGTTCCTGTAAACGGCCGGAAAATTCCGGTTCTCACCCGTATATCCTACGCTTGCAAACAAATCGACACTACGCAAATTTCCGCGTGCGGTAGCTACCTCATAATCGGCTTCCAACTGGCGGCGACGGATATTCTGTGCAAAAGAATTACGTTCCAATGCTTTATTTAACACCTGATTGTACTCCATCCTCGGGCCATCCACAGCTTCGGGAAGAACCGGGTTTAGTACTTCATCCTCTCCTACTCCCAAAAAGGCACGGAGCTGGAACATCTTGGCATTGAGATCACTCTCTGCTTCCGTCAATGCAGCCTTCGCATTTAAAGCGGAAAGTTTCAACTGCAAGAGTTCATTCTCGGAAATTTGCCCCATTTTGCGTTTGGCAAGGGCTACTTCATAAAGGTGGTCGGCGTTTGTCTGGTTCTGTTTCGCCGTGCCAAGATTTTCTTTTGCCAACAAAGATTAAAGTAATAAGTGATGGCACGCATCGTCACTTCTTCGGTAGCAGTGATAAAAGCTGCTTTCGCTTCGGCATAACGAACCGGTTCGATGCGTCTGTTCCACTTTATATTATTGACTCCAAAGATGGGTTGTGTAAGTTGTAATGTGACAGGAACCGACATAAAATGCCGGTCTCCTCCGGCTCCCAATTGCTTGATATAGTCGAGAGAGGAAGTCAGCGAAAGTTTACCACCGGTAAGCCAGATGTTTTGATCGATAGAAAGATCACCGGTAAGCCCCAATGTGTTATTACGGACGAAACCGTAAGAACCGTCCGAATTTTGATAGGAACTATATGATTTGTTATAATTGGGCAGGGTTCCGGTCAAGTTGACTTCCGGCAGAAGATCGGCACGAAAGGTACGAAACTCCCAATAGGCCGTTTTCAATTCATTCAAGGCAACAGCAGCGTCAACAGATTGAATACGCGCCATAGCAATGGCTTCATTCAAGGTTATTTCCCTTTCCTTCTGTGCCGACAATGCCAACGGCAGGCAAACGGCAGCAAGAGCAAACAATATACTTTTCTTTTTCATTATGCACAGTATTTTCCACTATGAGAGAATCAAACGATGTGCCAAAAAAGTAAAGTTTTTATTATCAACAGATTAGAAAATAAGAAAAGTGTCCATTTTCGGACACTATGCCCAAAAGTGAACGTTCGATTATTCGCAGTAGTTAGGAAGGCGCACAGTGAAACGAGTGCCTTTACCTACTTCGGAGGTGACGGAGATGGTACCATTCAGACGTTCGATGATGGTCTGACAAATACTTAATCCCAAACCTGCTCCTTGGGTGAAATTATCGACTTTATAGAATCGTTCGAATATATGACGGATACCTTCTTCAGAAATACCGACTCCGGTATCCTCCACAAAGATGCGGGTGTAGCCGGGAACCTCATCGTCTTCATAGCCGAAAGTAATGAAACCGCTACTCGTAAATTTAGCAGCGTTATTTATCAGATTATTCACGACTTGCTGCAAGCGTACATTATCTGTCGTAAGGTATTTCTTATCACTTTCGGGCATACGCAACACCAGTTCTACTCCCGGTGGCATATTCAAGCGTTGAGAATCATGGACGGTCTTTAATAACAGCGGCAGGTTATGCTCGGCGAACATAAATTCCATGGTTCCCGATTCGATACGTGACAAATCAAGAATATCATTAATCAAAGCCAGCAACAGGCCGCAATTCTTATTAATGGTTCCGATAAACTGGGCAATCTCTTCGCTTGTAAAACCACTCGTATCGCTTAGCAAATCGGAGAAACCTACAATCGCATTCAGCGGAGTCCGAATCTCGTGACTCATGTTGGCAAGGAACGCCGATTTCAGTTTGTCAGCCTGAAGGGCTTTATCACGGGCCTCTCTCATCTCCTGCTCGGCGGTCTTATATCGCTGGATACTCTGACAAACACCTAATATATTGTACAATGAATCTTGTGTCAATCCCGTGATTACGGAAGAACGATATTCCCACCATTCATACTCTCCGTTGACATTCCGCTGACGGAAGTTCAGACGGGTATTGGAATCTTCCCCGGTCAATGCTCTGTTAAACAACGGTCTTATTTCTTTCAAATCGTCAGGATGGATAGTGCGATCCATTTCATCACGGGGGATGGTAGTAACCGATTCATCGTATCCGAGACGTTTCAAGAAACCTTGCGGGAAAATAAAACAGTTCGTTTCCATATCAAACTGCCACGGATATATGGAGCTTTCGTCTACCGCCATATCAAAGAAACGTTTCTGCATTTCTTCATCCGAAATATTCCGCGCAGAAAGTGCCATACCGGTAATTGCGTCCTTTGAACGGATCGGAACTATTTCCCCCGACACAGGGAAGTACTTATCACTATGCACTTCTTTCATGAAAGCTCCCTGCGGTATCTTCACACTTTCTCCTTTTGAAGCTACCTGCTTCAGCATTTTATGAAGAATGTCCTGACCGTTATAATATATTTTGAAGATACTGCCAGCCATCATTCCTTCATAAAAACGCCCACCTGCCTCATACGGCAAATGAAGCATTTGTAATAAGGAACGGTTTGTGAAATGAATGTGCAAATCGGTATCATACGTTATCACACCATCACGGATGGAATGAAATACATTATCAAACTCATTACGCTGTTCCACCAGTTTATTCTGTACCAGCAGACGGGTCTGTGCCTGAATCCGTCGTTTGGATTCACGCCGGTTGGCACGCATCAGCCACACGATAGAGGCTATCAACAATGCGAGGATAGACGGATAGAGAAGTATAAAAAGGTATTTATATTTCTCCCAATATGGTTCATTGACAATGGTTCCGCTAGAGGATACTTTATCAGAGTCGACATGGAAAAAATCTAATTGCTTGTAGTCAAAGATGAATCCTTGTGTAATTTCCGTCACTCCTATATCCCGGGGAGAGGTACCTTTCAAGACCGAAGCAGCCCTTTGAGCAGCCAATGATGCAGAAGTATAGCTGTCGGCATCATAAGCACTAAACACACCGTTAGTCAATCCTACATTTTGAGTTGAAAATACGGGAGCTTTTGAGTTTTTACCTACAAATGAAAGGAAAGGCGACCATTTAGGAGCAACAACCAAACGTTCGTAGCTGTTACGAGGGTAACAAATTGCCGCAATGATATGACTAGTCGTATGATTTTGGGTATTATAGATTTTCATTCTATAATCCGGGTTGTCTTTCTGAAAGATTTTCCACTCTTCTTCAAAATCTTCAAGCCCTTTGTTACTTAAAAAGCTGTTATCTATCACACAAACCACTTCTTTCCGTCGGGGAAATATCTTTTGTGCCTGACGTAATATGACATCGAAATCCGGATTGGCTGTGAATCCGCAAACATTGGGATGAGTGGTAATCAACTTCGTATCGGGATACTTAATACCGAAAAACACCACCGGAATCTGCAAAGGCAACGAATCTCCACATGCAAAAAGGGTATAAAAAGCTTCATCACTCGCAGTTACAATCAAATCTGTCTGCCTGTCGCGGGCACGCTGACAAAAACGACGCATGATTACCTTCTCGGAATTGAATGCCCAAAAATCTGCATCAAGATATTCCGTTGTTATGTTAACCTTTAGACCGCTCTCTTTAAACCCTTTAGCCAAGCCCTGATTAAGGTCACTGTGCCAAGGAGTCTGCGAGGTGTAAGACTGTATAAAAAGGATATTGAATGTACGTTCCGCTGCCGCCGCCTGAGTAAGAACAGCAAAGAACAGAACTATAAACATACAATAGTAGCGTCGATTCATATAATTAAAACCTGCGGTGTTTTCAATATTATGCCGACAAAGATACGTTAAATCTATTGAAAACAAATAGATAGCCCAAGTTTTTTATTCTTCGCGCAGCGCTTCGGCAGGCTGTATGCGGATTACCTGACGGGCAGGAAACCAAATACCTATAAGAATCATTAAAGACATCAGGAAGTAGGTTATGACAAATGTAATAAGAAAACGCACTACTCCCCACTCCATATACCCTTCAGTCAACTCCAGATGGCCGATATTATAACAGATGACGGCGGCAGGCAAAGCAGCCAGAGTCAATAATAGCAATCCTTCTTTATTTAAACGTTGCCAAAGCTGCATCCGGCTGGCCCCGACTGCTATACGAAGCGCAGACTCGGCACGACGGTGCTGCGTACGGAACCAGAAGGTGCCGACAATGCCCAACAGGATATTAAGCAATAAGAAGCCCATCATCCAGAAACGTACCTGTACCTGATTATAACTTCCTTGCTGGAAGTCATTCCGCAGATCTTCATAATCATGCACTTTCAGAATGAATAAGTTACCGACACTCAACTGGTTGGCGGACAATTTCATCAAATGTTCCGCAAAGTCTCTGGAAGTCCCCGGTTTCACCCGCAGACAAACTTCTACACTCGAAGGATAAAGTTCATCGTCAAGTTCGACCATTATCTTTTCAGGAAATTCAATGGCTACATACCGATCACTGTAGTTAGGCCAAAAGTCATTGTAACGCACTTTCTTCGAAACTCCCCCTATCTTGTACACTTTTGTAGAATCATCCACATCGACCATTTCTTTACCCAACAGCGTACGATCGCCTTTATAATCTTTGGGCCAGAAATTTTCACCAACAACGACATTGCCATTCCTTAAAGCTTGCACCAACGGCTGATAACCACGCCCATCAGCACTTTGATAACGGAAGACCTGAAAAAAGTCAGGGGTTACCGAACGCCGTAGCGGACTACTAACCAATGTATCGATACGTAACATACTACCGGAATTACTCCCGATATAGGGACGCGCATTATTGGATATTGAAACGGCCTCCACTTCCGGCAATCTCCGGAGACGATTGGTCAACTCGATAATATCTTGTCCTAAAGATGTACTCTTTTGCTCTTTCGAAAGATAAGAATTACTCTTGTCGTTTTTCAGGCTTAGCTCCAAATAATACGTATCGGTAATATCAAATCCTACCGGTTCGTAATAAGTACGCGCTGTCACATACGTCCAGTCGACCACATACCACAGGACCACAAAAACAATTAATAGTTCTGACCACAACCATCCGTTTGACCGGCGCTCGTTCCATATTTGTTTTAATAGTTGCATTTTCTTTAGAATTTAGATGAGTTGAAGAATTATCTTTCGTTGATGGCATCCACAATATTGGTGCGAGTTACTCTCCATGCCGGAATGGCGGCACTTAATAAATTGAGTAAGAAGCAAGCCAGAAATGCCAGCAGGAATACGGTAGGATCGAACAGTAAGTCGACACACATGGTCCGCAAATCTTCCACCCCATTGGATACAAAGTCTACGGAGAAAAGCATTCCTCCCAAAAGGAAAGCGGCGACATAACTTAATACCAGTCCGAGAATTCCTCCGAACAGGGAATAAAGCATATTTTCGGATAGTACCTGCATCATAAGCTCCCGTCTGGGGGCACCAAAGGCTTTTCGCACTCCTATTTCGGAGATACGCTTACGCATGCGTGACAAAGTAAGTCCGGACAAGTTGACGGCAGGAACAATCAATAAGACAAGTAATGTCAGTATGTATTGCCGTACTGCTTCTTTCACAGCAGGAGGATTGTTGGCGGAATAGCGTTGCGCGGCTACGAAATAAGTATCAGGCTGTCCGCGATAGAGTAAATCGAAATTGGGATGCCCTGCCATAAAGATAGCCCGCAAGCGGTCTGCCTCCTGACGAATAGCCGGAAAATCGTCTTTCGATTTAGCCAGTATATAGACGGCAGTCATACCCATGATATTGTCATCGCCCCAAGTGGCTGTAAAGGCACTTGTTGAACTCAAAGGAATCCAAACTTGCGCATAGGCGTATTTCGCCAGTTTAGAGACCGGACGTACCACTCCGCAAACAATATAAGCCGAATGATTCAGAAGGAATGTTTTTCCAACCACTTCCGACGTTCCGAACAAACGGCGAGCCATATCTTCGGAAATCACAGCTTTTGCTGCGCCGGCATCAAAATCGGCATTATCATACGGTTTACCGGATAGAAACTCAAATTCAAATATTTTCCAGAAAGCGTCGTCTGTTTGCAACACACTACAACTTTCCATCTCACCTGCCGGTTTAGCAGCCAGCATTGTTTCCTGCCAGATATTGGTTATGGAAACAACTTCGGGAATTGTCATTGCTTTGAAACAAGCCTTTGCCGTATTGTATCCGATAGGGCCATTGCTTTGCCAATTCACGTTGGACTTACTTTGAAGTCCGGCAAACCGGAAAATAAGCATCCGGTCACGATGGGTTTCCGGTGCAAAGGGAGCAATAGTCGCACGTAAAGTAATCACAATTACCATTATCATAGCAATAGCCAAAGCTGTACCAATAATAGAAATAGAAGAAAGCAGTTTATTTTCTCCCAACAGATGGAATGCTTGTTTAAAATAGAGTTTTATCATGATCGTTACCAGTATAGAGTTCAGTATATTTCTTACCCGTCTTTTTTATTCTTCTTCGATTAGGTTCCACAGAAGTTCGTCAAAGAACGTTCCATATTAGAAATTCCATCCCTTCTTTGTTATATCCTTACATTTCAGGTTTTTGTGATTGATTTTACCAACACCATCCTTTTTAAAGAAAGCAGTATCAGCCTTACCCGATAAAGTGATATTACCTACTCCATCCACTTTAGCCTTGATAAGGCCACAGTCAACATTCATTTTCATATTGCCTACTCCGTCGACATCGAGTTTCAGTTCATCGCAATGAAGATTTTTCACGTTGCAATTTCCCACTCCGTCAAGTTCGAAAGCTATATTTTTAAGATTCAATTTTTCCTTTGTATCAAAGTTCCCTACCCCGTCGATTTTCACTTTACTCAAATCGGGAGCAGTGATGTAAAAAGTCAGATTCTTGACATTCTTTACGTTCTTCTCTTTATAATCGATAACCAGTATACCGTTCTTCACCGTTACCCGGGTTTTCTCTACAAATTCAGAAGGCCCTTCCAAACGGCAAGTACATTCTGCCGATTGAGCGAAAATAATATTTCCGACAGATTGCAGGTTGATGGCAGAAAAGTCGCCTACATTATAATCTTTACTCACATTTTGTGCCGATAGCGAACAAAAAGCAACACTTAACAGGACAGCTATCGCAACGATAAAAATATTCTTTGTCATGGTGTTTTTTAATTTAGAGAGATATTAATCTATTTTCTATTTAGTTTTATGTATAAAACGCAGGTTCTACTGCACCTGTCGTCCGTCAAAGAAACGAATGGTACGCGAAGTCTGCTTTGCCTGTTCTTCATTATGGGTGACCATAACAATGGTTCGTCCGTCTTCTTTATTCAGTCGGTGAAGCAGTTCCATGACTTCGGCTCCCATCCTTGAATCCAAGTTACCTGTCGGCTCATCGGCAAGGATTATTTCAGGATTACCGATAATAGCACGGGCAATAGCTACACGTTGGCACTGACCACCGGAAAGTTGTGTAGGAAAATGCCTCATACGATGGCTTAACCCTACTTTTTCCAATACCTCTTGCGCCAACCGCTTTCGCTCACTACTGCCAACACGGCGATAAAGTAAAGGCAACTCCACATTATCCGTCACATTTAACGAATTAATCAGATGAAAAGACTGAAACACAAAACCAAGCGTTTTATTACGAAAAACGGCCAATTCTTTGTCTTTCATTCCTTCGGTACGTATTCCATTGATTTCCACTATTCCCATGGTAGGTGCGTCAAGTAATCCCATTATATTCAACAATGTAGATTTTCCGCACCCGGAAGGTCCCATTATACTTAGGAATTCTCCACGTTCTACCGTCAGATTCACATTTTCCAACGCTACCGTTTCAATCTCATCAGTACGATAAATTTTGGAAAGAGAGTTCAATGTTATCATAACTTCTAGTATTTAATTTATTTAATCTTCAGCTTATTCTTGTTCTTATATGCACTCATATCGCTTACCACTACCCTGTCACCCGGTTGCAATCCACTCAAAACTTCTACATATTCAAAGTTTGAATCACCCAACTGTATCTTACGTTTGACCAGTTCATTGTCAGAGTTGCAGACAAACAATTCGTATTCACCACGCCCCACATAGAAAGAGCCATTGGCAACACGCATCACATCTTCCTTCACAGCATTCATCACATAAACATCTGTCTTCAATCCAGAGCGCAGACGACGATGATTATCTTCCTTCAACTGAACCGTGAATGATATGACGCCATTTTTGGATAACGGTGTTACACTGCTGACCGTTCCTTCCAGTTTATCGCTTCCTATCTTAACAATTGCTTTTCCTCCAGCTGCCACACGGTCGCCATACGTATCAGCAATCTCACCTTCCACCTTAAAATGACTTAAATCGGAAATGATAGCGACTTGTCCGCCTTCGGAAATCTGCGCACCAATCTGGTTATTAATATAGGTAAGAATAGCTCTGCGCGGAGAACGGATTTGCGCATCATCCAAAGTACGTTTCTTTTCGGAGAGACTCTTACGGAAAATATTAAAATCAAGTTCCTGTACTTTCAGTTCGGCAGCAGCCACCTCCTTCTCATTTTTATATTGCTGCCGGAGTTGTTCGTACTCTAACTGGGCAACATTATAGCTCAATTCAGCCTGGCGCACTTTATCCGTTGTTCCCGCACCGAGACTGTCCAGATAGTGTTCATTTCTCAACTCCACCTTCATCCGGCTTAATTTCATAGCCGAAACTTTGATCTGCATCGCCATATCGGAAAGCTTCGTCTGATTATTGACACGAAGCTGATCGAGCTTATACCGACGCATCTGCTCTTCGTCCAGCAACTTTTTATATTCGGTTTCCGTACTCTGAAGATCTAGTTTCAGAATCGGAGTACCTACATCTACGCTATCTCCTCCTTTTTTATAAACTTCAAGAATACGACTGTTGATTGGAGAATTGATAATTTCTTCAAATGCAGGAACCACCTTGCCGGAAGCACTGACACTTACCTCAATAACTCCTGTATCGACTGTGGAAAAGACAAGATCTTTTGCCTCCACTCCTGCCCTTAGTACGGATATAAGTACACCAATGACAACAATACTTGCCACCCCGATGGATGAATAACGAATGATCTTCTTGTTACGTTCTTTCTGACGTATTTCTTTAGGAATTTCTCTGTCCATATCTGATCGTTTACGATTTTATCATGTATCAATTTAGCATTTCATATACCAAATCTATGCCAAAACCATAAGTAATTGATAAATAGAATATAACAAAAAACAAAGGGTGTCCGATATCGGACACCCTGTACGAATTTACTGTTCAGAATATGAATCTATCCACCTGTCGGCGGAAGGTCAGTATACCTGGATAATGACGGATTGTCAACTACGGTATGATGACTTCTCATTGACTATTTTTTCTCTTGTCCGGAAGGTTGCTGAATCTCCTGCGGAGAGTGTTGCTTCGGTTCCTGTATCAGTTCTTTTCCCCAATGATTAGTCTCCTCCAGCTTTTCACGATCACGAATTTCTTTTGCTTTACGGGCATAGACAATCATACGCATGGATTGATCGTAAGTGAAATAATTCCAGATCCAATTTAAGAGCACAATCACTTTATTACGAACTCCAAGGATAGAACGCAGATGAACAACCAGCCACATCACCCAAGCAAACCATCCCTGCATCTTTACTTTACTAAACTCTGCCACGGCACGATTGCGCCCGACAGTCGCCATCGAACCTAAATTGCGGTAATGGAAAGGTTTCATTTCCTGTCCTTTCTCCATACGAATCAGATTCTTTGCCAATAGTTCTCCTTGCTGGATCGCCACTTGTGCCAGTTGAGGATGCCCGTTCGGGTAATTTTCATCAGCCAACTGAATACATTGGTCGCCAATAGCAAACACATTATTCATCCCTTCTACACGGTTGAATGAATCGACTTTAATACGTCCTCCACGCCCAATCAGAGAGGCATCCAGATTGCCGATAGTCACACCGGTGACACCACTCACCCAGATAAAAGTACGCGTGGCAATCTCTGTACCATCTTCGAGTACTACTTTATGGTCACGATAATCCACAACTCGTTTATTCAACAGGATATTTACTCCCATTTCACGGAGAAACTGTTCAGCATGTGCAGATGATTCTTCCGACATTCCGGCAAGCAATCGCGGCCCGGCTTCAATCAAATAGATATGCATCAGACTGCTGGGCATATCAGGATAATCATTCGGCAAGACGAATTTCTTCATCTCGGAAAGTATTCCGGCTACTTCTATCCCGGTTGCTCCACCTCCTACAATTACAATATTCAATAGCTCTTGTTGTTCTTGCTTTGTTGAACAGGTCAGCGCTCGTTCCAGATTAGCCAGAAGAGCGTTTCGCAATCCCATCGCTTCTGACACATTTTTCATCGGCATGGCTTCCTCTTCGATATGTTTATTACCGAAATAGTTGGTTGTAGTACCTGCTGCTAACACCAGATAGTCATATTCTGCTTTTCCGATGGAAGTCTGTATCATATTCTTTTCCGGGAAAATGGCACGTACTTCCGCCATACGGAAAAAGAAATCTTTCCGATGCTGGAATATTTTACGGAAGGGGAAGGATATGGAAGTTGGCTCCATACCGGCCGAAGCCACCTGATAAATCAAAGGAGGAAACTGATGATAGTTGTTTTATCTATCAATACGACTTGAAAGCCTGACTTTTCAGCTTGTTAGCCAGTTTCAAGCCACCAGAAACCACCGCCTACTATGACGACACGTTTCTTATTACTTTTTGCAATGTTTAGACTCATATTCTAATCATGTTTTATCAAGATAATAACACATGAATGAGTCATTAAGTTTCCGAAATTCGAAACTTTTGAGAGAAGTCTCTACCGCAGACGCAATCTATCTCCGATTTCCGGAACATACTCACCATCCTTACGATTCATCTTATACAGATTTTGAGGCGGATACCATATTTTTGAGATGCCATGCATGGAATCTCCATCTTTCACAACATATACAGTATAAGGTTTGGAAGCCTTTTTCTTCTTGCTCTTCAGGTAGATGATATCTCCTTCCATCAAGGTATAATCACGCTGCAAGTCGTTGTACTTCACAAGTTTCTTCCAACTAATATCAAATTCGTTACCTAAATCTTTAAAGGTATCACCGTTGCGGGCTACCACATAAGCAATATCATTAGCGATATACACCTGATGCGGGCTCATCAGCCAAGGATTCTTTTTCAGCTTCCGTTCCGAATATACACCCTTACGGTCGTATTTATACAAGTCATAATCTTCGATAATCGTAATCAGACGGTTAGCATAAGAAGGATCGGTAGCATAGCCTGCTTTTTTCAGTCCACGCGCCCAGCCTTTATAATCGGTGATATCCAGTTTGAAAAGAAAAGCGTAACGGGCACCTCTTCTAAGGAAGTCGGAATGATCTTCGTAAGAGTCACGCGGATGCTTATAAGCACGGAAACATTCGTTACGGGCATCATCATCATGACGAACCGTACGTCCCCGCCAACTGCCACCACACTTAATACCAAAGTGGTTATTACTCTTTCGTGCCAACTGGCTGTATCCGGCACCGCTTTCCAGCAATCCTTGTGCCAATGTAATACTCGCCGGAATCTTATGAAGCTTCATCTGTTCAACAGCCAAATCACTATACTTATTTATATACTCGACGTAACGGGCATTCCGTTTCTGTGCCTGCACTCCTACGGCAAAGAAAAAAACAACGGTTAAAAAGATAAGTCTATGCAGTTTATTCTCCATTTTTTATTCAGATGTGAATTAGATGGCACAAAAATCTGAAAAATAATTGGGATTATCAATCTCTTTCCTAACTTTGTAACATTAATTGTAGAAACCAATACCCTGACGTATATGAAAGACCTCACAATTACCGCTATTATTAAAGTATATCAATATGATGAGTTGAATGAGGGCGATCGGTCACTTATAAAGACTGCCATGGAGGCAACAGCTCGTAGTTATTCTCCGTACTCCCATTTCTCCGTAGGTGCCGCTGCGCTATTGGGCAACGGGACAGTAGTGACAGGAACCAATCAGGAAAATGCGGCCTATCCGTCGGGGCTTTGTGCAGAACGTACTACCCTATTCTATGCCAACTCCCAATATCCCGACCAACCGGTTGTCACTCTTGCCATTGCGGCACGAACGGAAAAGGACTTCATCGACCATCCGATTCCTCCCTGCGGTGCTTGCCGGCAAGTGATTCTGGAAACGGAAAAGCGTTACAAACAACCCATCCGCATCCTATTATATGGCAAAGAATGTATCTACGAAGTAAAAAGTATAGGCGATCTACTGCCATTATCATTTGACGCATCAGCAATGGAGGATTAATTATGTTACAACAATATCACACGAAACTAAAAGGAACACTCGCACTTACAGACTCTTATCTGACAGAAAAAGCACTGCAAAAAGAAAAAGGGCTTTATAAATTTATATGGGTACGCAACGGAAGCATCACGGTAGAAATCGACCATCAGGAAATGACGCTTACCAAAGATGAAGTGATTTCACTCACTCATCTGCAACACCTCGAATTTAAATCGATTGATGGTGAATACCTGACTTTATTGTTCAATAGCAATTTCTATTGTATCTATGGCAACGACCATGAAGTGTCATGCAGCGGCTTCCTGTTCAACGGTTCATCGCACCTGATCCGTTTCACACTGAACGAAAAGAACGTAAAGAACTCGACACTATTACCGAAGCACTGGAAAATGAGTTTACCGTTTCCGACAGCCTGCAGGAAGAGATGCTGCGTATCCTGCTGAAACGTTTCATCATCCAATGTACCCGGATTGCACGTCACCGCATGAATATCACCCGTGAAAAAGAATCCGGATTCGAGATTGTCCGCCAATACTATAACTTGGTCGACGAGCATTACCGGACAAAGAAACAGGTGCAGGACTATGCCGATATGTTGCATAAATCTCCCAAGACACTATCGAACATCTTTTCTACCTGCAAACTGCCTTCGCCGCTTCGGGTTATCCACGAACGGGTGGAAGCGGAAGCTAAACGTCTCCTGCTTTACAGCAACAAAAGCGCCAAAGAGATTGCCGATATTCTGGGATTTGAAGACCAGGCTTCTTTCAGCCGTTTCTTCAAAAATATGACCGGACAGAGCGCCGTGCAATTCAGAAACACACAGGAAGGGAAAAATTGACAAGGCATACGGAAGTATTGCTATTTTGAGGGTAGTGGAAATGGACGACCTTTGCGACATAAGATAAATCCATTAAAACCCCAACAAAATGAAAGAGAAATTGATCGCTTTACTGACCTTCACTTCAAGTCTGAAAAGTTTTGGTATGAAATTTATCCGCGTTGCCATCCTGGTAGTATTTGTATGGATAGGCGGATTGAAGTATTTCCATTATGAAGCCGACGGGATTGTTCCGTTTGTTGCCAACAGTCCTTTTATGAGTTTCTTCTATGCTAAAGGTGCACCCGAATACAAAGAACATAAAAATGCGGAAGGTGCTTTTGTCCCGGAAAATCGTGCATGGCACGAAGCAAACCGCACTTATACTTTCTCTTACGGACTGGGAGCTCTTATTATGAGTATCGGCATACTGGTATTCCTGGGAATCTTTTTCCCAAAAGTGGGATTGGCAGGCGACACCCTCGCCATTATCATGACGCTCGGCACACTTTCTTTTCTTGTCACCACCCCGGAAGTCTGGGTTCCCGACTTGGGAAGCGGAGAATTCGGTTTCCCATTACTATCCGGTGCAGGGCGGTTGGTGATTAAAGACATTGTGATCCTGCCAGTGCCGTAGTGTTATTATCCTACTCGTCACAACGCGTACTCAAAACACTTAAAAAAGACTAAGACAACCACTAAAGAGGATTCTGACTTCTTGCCATTGCGGAACAAATCGTATTTTCAGACTGTTATATAGTCTCATACAAATCGTTAATACAAGAAGTTATGAAACAATATGATGCAATTATTATAGGATTCGGCAAGGCAGGGAAAACCCTGGCTGCCGAACTTTCCAACCGCGGATGGCAAGTGGCCATCGTAGAACGTTCCAACATGATGTATGGAGGAAGCTGTCCGAATGTAGCCTGTATCCCAACAAAGACGCTGGTGCATGAAGCCGAGGTTTCCGCTTTGCTTTACCACGATGATTTTCCGAAGCAGACGAATATGTACAAACAGGCCATCGGCCGAAAGAACCGCCTCACTTCCTTTCTTAGGAATGATAATTACGAAAGACTAAGTAAACGTCCTAATGTGACTATCTATACCGGAACGGGGTCTTTCATATCCGCCGATACCATAAAAGTGGAACTTCCCGAAGGAGAAATCGAACTGAAAGGAAAAGAGATATTTATCAACACGGGGTCTACTCCCATTATCCCTGCAATAGATGGCATTCAGCAAAGTCAGCATGTATATACCAGTAGCACGCTTCTGGACTTAAGCGTACTTCCTCATCACCTGATTATCATAGGTGGAGGATATATCGGACTGGAGTTCGCTTCTATGTATGCCGGTTTCGGCAGTAAAGTGACGATACTCGAAGGAGGAAACAAATTTATGCCTCGTGAAGATCGGGATATTGCAAACAGCGTCAAAGAAGTGATGGAGAAGAAAGGTATTGAAATCCATCTGAACGCTCGTGCGCAGTCTATCCATGACACGAATGACGGAGTGACACTGACTTACTCGGACGTATCCGACGGTACTCCTTATTATGTAGATGGAGACGCCATTCTTATCGCAACGGGACGTAAACCGATGATTGAAGGATTGAATCTGCAAGCAGCGGGTGTAGGAGTTGATGCTCACGGAGCTATCATCGTAAACGATCAGTTACGCACTACTGTTCCTCATATATGGGCAATGGGAGATGTGAAAGGCGGATCGCAATTTACTTATGTCTCGCTGGATGATTTCCGGATTATCCGTGACCAGCTCTTCGGCGACAAGAAACGTGATATCGGAGACCGTGATCCTGTGCAATATGCAGTGTTTATTGATCCGCCATTGGCACATATTGGAATCAGTGAAGAAGAAGCTCTGAAAAGAGGATATTCATTTAAGGTTTCCCGGTTGCCGGCATCCTCCATCGTTCGTGCCCGTACATTAAGGCAGACTGATGGTATGTTAAAAGCTATCATCAATAATCATAACGGGAAGATTATGGGCTGTACTCTATTCTGCGCCGATGCTTCAGAAATCATCAATATCGTAGCTATGGCGATAAAGACAGGCCAGACGTCTACATTCTTGCGCGATTTTATCTTCACGCATCCCAGCATGAGTGAGGGATTAAATCAACTGTTTGATGTATAAGAATAAGAAAGAATATAATTCACTTCTAAAACAGAACCTCTGAATAGGGTAAACAGAGGCTCTATTTGGAGTAATCGGAGGCTCTGAATGAGGTAAACGGAGCCTCTAAATAAATGAAATTCATTCTTTTTCAGTCTTAATAGAGTGAAATCTAATAGAAAGTGTTATCTTTGCCGCCAAGTTAAACTATATACCTACCGCAATGAGAATTACTAAGTAAGACAACACTTCTAAGTAAACATCACTTTTCTTATATGCTTTTTCTATTTTGTTAAGCATCACGAAATCCGTGTTGTTTAGCCAGTATTGTGTTTGTCGTTCCCCTATCCTGTGATTTTTTTCACTCTATTTTCAACCTCAAACCCAATAGATCATCATGTCTATCAGTATCCAACAAATCAGCTATATCCATCCGGATAAAGAAGTATTATTCAGTGACCTCAATTTCGCCATCAGTAAAGGGCAGAAACTAGGATTAGTCGGTAACAATGGCTGTGGCAAGTCTACTTTGCTACAAATTATTGCCGGACAGTTATCACCCTCTTCCGGTGTCATTGTCCGCCCGGACGACCTATATTATATCCCGCAACATTTCGGGCAATATGATTCACTGACCATCGCACAAGCTCTTCAAATAGAGCGCAAACAGCAAGCTCTGCACGCTATCCTGGCAGGAGATGTCTCAAACGAGAATTTCACCATTCTAAATGATGACTGGAATATCGAAGAACGTTCCATTGCCGCTCTCGATTTATGGGGATTAGGACAGTTTACGCTATCCTACCCGATGAATCTGCTTAGTGGCGGCGAAAAGACCCGCGTATTCCTGGCAGGTATGGACATTCATCATCCATCTGTCATACTTATGGATGAACCGACCAATCATCTCGATTCTTCCGGCAGACAACGTTTATATGACTGGGTAGAAAAATATCGTTCCACCCTGTTAGTGGTAAGTCATGACCGTACTCTGCTCAATCTTCTCCCCGAAATTTGCGAATTGGAGAAGCATCAAATCAATTATTATGGCGGAAATTACGAATTCTACAAAGAACAAAAAACGCTGATGCAGGAAGCATTACAACGTATTGAAGAAAAGAAAAGGCACTACGTATTGCCCGTAAAGTGGCTCGCGAAACGGCCGAACGCAGGGACAAACAGAATGTACGCGGCGAAAGAGTAATATAAAAGAAAAGGAGTTCCACGCATTGTATTGAACGCACTCCAAGGGAAATCCGAGAAGAGCACTAGTAAACTGACTGGCGTTCATCAGGAGAAAGCCGAGAAGTTAACAAATGAACGCAACCAGCTTCGAGGTTCGCTCTCTCCGACTGCGGCATTAAAAACCGATTTCAACAGTTCCTCGCTTCATACCGGGAAGATATTAGTGACAGCAAAAGAGATTAACTTCAGTTATCATTCCAATTCGATTAACAATGATATTCTGACGAATGATGAAATAAATTCGTCTGACACAGGTTATCATCCCAATCCGAATAGCAATGATATTCAGGAAAATAGTATCTCAAAACAACAGCTTTGGCAAGCTCCTGTCAGCTTTCAGCTAAAGAGCGGAGACCGCCTCCGTATAGAAGGAGCCAACGGTAGCGGGAAAACAACTCTATTGAAATTAATCACCGGCCAACTTCAACCACAGGAAGGAACCCTGACACGGACGGACTTTAGCTATGTCTATTTGAATCAAGAGTATTCGATCATTGACGACCGGAACAGTATTCTTGAACAGGCTTACGCTTTCAACAGCCGGAATCTGCCAGAGCATGAAATAAAGATTATTCTAAACCGTTACTTGTTTCCTGCATCCGAATGGGACAAATCCTGCCGGAAACTTAGTGGTGGTGAGAAAATGCGTCTCGCTTTCTGCTGTCTGATGATTAGTAACAATACCCCTGATATGTTTATCCTGGATGAACCTACCAACAATTTGGACATACAAAGTATTGAAATTATCACTGCTACTATCAAAAATTATGCAGGTACTGTGATAGCAATCTCACACGACAATTATTTTATTCAGGAAATTGGTGTCGAACAATGCATTTTATTGAGTTAGTCTATTGATATTTTATCTAGGGCAACCGCACCAAAATTTAATTCATATCCGCACAGTTTTGAATAAAATAATGAAGTATTCTGGAAACGTTGTGGTAAATCTGAAAAAGATGATTGAGTTTTTAAGATTCCCCGTTATCTTTTTATTATAAGATATGGGTCAAAGGTGAGGGTTGGTGAGGGTAGATTTATAACCTTTTTATTTTATTATTTTCTATACTATCTCCTTTTTTATCTATAAAAAAAAATACGAAAGTTATAAATCTACCCTCACCAACCCTCACCCTTGACCCATTCATTAGCGCACCGTTTAACTCGTTTCAGTACAGTTCTTAATTAAATGAGAATTTATCGGTTAGGCTGAAAGCCTTACAATTATATATTTATTGGGGTGCCCTGAAAGGGCTTAATTATATAGCGTAGGGCAACGCCCTACGAAAAAGACACACCAGCCACAAGCCCTGAAAGGGCGGAACTGTATACAATTATGCCCTTTCAGGGCGCAAATTCAGATTGTCGTTTTTACGTAGGGCGTTGCCCTACGCTATATAATTAAGCCCTTTCAGGGCACTCCGCAAAATTATCATTTAGCTGATTTCTGCACGGTTATGAATCAAATTTTGGTGCAGTTGCCCTGTATTTTATCTGATAAGTCTAAATATCAATCTAGTTTTTTTATAACTTCGCAGCGCGAAGATCAAGAATTAGAATTAAAATGAATCAGACAGCACAATCATGGTGGTTTATCTTTTACAAAGACCAACTGCTTCTTGAGAAAAAAGAGGATGGTATATATGCCATCCCGTGTGGAGAAAGCTCTCCTATTGTTATTAAAGAAAAAACAACCGTACACAATATCACTACACTGGAAGGGAGAAACTGCAAGGCTTTCTCCCTCTCCTCTCCCATTGAAGAATCGGAGCAATGGATCATGATAGGGCTTCGTGCCTCCTATGAATATCTTCCTTTGTCTCATTATCAGACAGCAGGAAAAGCATATGAGATTCTGCATTGGGATAGAAACAGCCGCTTTTGTTCCGCCTGCGGCACGCCTATGGAACAGAAAGAATCTATCATGAAGCGTTGTCCGAAATGTGACCGGGAGGTATATCCTTCCATTTCCACAGCGATTCTTGTATTAGTGAGAAAAAAAGATTCACTACTCTTAGTGCACGCCCGCAATTTTAAAGGAACATTCAACAGTCTCGTTGCCGGATTTCTGGAAACCGGAGAAACGCTAGAAGAATGTGTAGCACGTGAAGTGAAAGAAGAAACCGGACTGGATGTAAAGAATATCACTTATTTCGGTAATCAGCCCTGGCCTTATCCCAGCGGACTAATGGTCGGCTTTATTGCTGATTATGCCGGAAAATCAACCTCCAAGATGAAGAATTGAGTTCGGGAGACTTTTATACAAGAGACAATTTACCCGAACTTCCCAGAAAACTTAGTCTTGCCCGAAAGATGATTGATTGGTGGATAGAGCATCCAAATGAATAAATCAAACATGGAAAATATCATCAAAGGAATCCGTCAGTATGTTCCCGAAGCCTGCTTAGAGATGGGTAAAATGAACATTTACTAAAAACAATCATAAATTAGCCCCATGGAATTATCAACAAAAACACCCCGAATTGAAGTAGTAGATGCTCTTAGAGGATTTGCTGTAATGGCCATCCTTCTGGTTCATAACCTGGAGCATTTCATTTTCCCCGTATATCCGGAAAGTTCTCCTGAATGGCTCACCATTTTGGATGCCGGAGTATTTAATGCGACATTTTCACTGCTTGCCGGAAAGTCTTATGCCATATTCGCTCTGCTTTTCGGATTCACTTTCTATATCCAGTCGCACAACCAGCAGTTGAAAGGAAAAGATTTTGGTTACCGCTTTTTATGGAGAATGACATTACTGGCAGGATTCGCTACTTTGAATGCTGCTTTCTTCCCGGCAGGAGATGTCCTGCTTCTGTTTGTTGTAGTCAGTCTTGTACTATTTATCGTACGTAAATGGAGTGACAAAGCGATTCTAATCACCGCCATCTTGTTTTCACTGCAACCGATTGAATGGTTTCATTATATAATGAGCCTTTTCAATCCTGCTTATACCCTACCCGATTTGAATGTCGGAGCCATGTATGCTGAAGTAGCGGAATACACCAAAGCCGGAAACTTTTGGGATTTTCTGATAGGTAATGTTACTTTAGGACAGAAAGCAAGCCTGTTTTGGGCTATCGGTGCCGGACGTTTCTTACAGACTGCCGGACTTTTCCTGTTTGGCTTATATATCGGACGCAAAGAATTGTTCGTAACTACCGAATCTCATTTGAAGTTCTGGATGAAAGCACTTATTATTGCAGCTATCAGTTTCGCGCCACTGTATTCTCTGAAAGAACAGATCATGCAAAGTGACAGCAGTTTAATTCAGCAAACGGTAGGTACTGCCTTTGATATGTGGCAGAAATTTGCATTTACGATTGTACTTGTTGCTTCTTTCGTGTTGCTTTATCAGAAGGATCAGTTCAAGAAAACTGTATCTAATCTGCGATTCTACGGAAAAATGAGCTTGACCAATTATATTTCTCAATCTATTTTGGGAGCCATTATCTATTTCCCATTCGGATTCTATCTTGCTCCTTACTGTGGATATACTCTTAGCCTGATTATCGGTATTATTCTTTTCCTAGCGCAAGTTCGGTTCTGCAAATGGTGGCTGTCTAAACATAAACAAGGACCATTGGAAACAATATGGCATAAATGGACTTGGATAGGCACGAAGAAATGACAGAAAAAAAAGAAATAGCACTGACTGAAAAATAGACTAAGAAAGCAGGCCACGAAATACACATAACTACAAACGAACAACTTACGAATATGAAACTGAACGTATCACTCTAAAGCATCAACAAAACATGTGTATCCGCAGCCTGCGGGTTGAAATTGAGATGATGTCAATACAACAAGATTCTCGCAAGAAGGATTAGCAAGTGGACTTAAAGAATGCAAAGGAAATGAAAGAACTGTGCCAAGTTGGGGAAAAAGCCCGAAAATAGACAGAATCAGGGCTATGTATAGAGAAAAAGAAGCGCCTCCATAATCTTCGAAAAGACCATGGAGGCGCTATTTATTATTTATCTTTCGTTATCTATATCTGAAATTTCAGAAGAAACAAAATCAGATACCCAATGATTTCTTCACTGCTTCAATCTTTTCCATTGCAGCAGATTCGGCAGAAGCATAACAATTGCGGCAACCCATTTCACCCTGAACTTCCATATAGAACTTAATCTTCGGTTCTGTACCTGAAGGACGAACAGAAACTTTGCTACCGTCTTCAGTGAAATATTGAAGTACGTTAGATGGTTCCGGCATATCGATTGCAGTTACGTTACCTTTATCATCTGTCTGTTTCAGTGTCTTATAATCTTTGCTCAAGATCACTTTAGAGCCACCCAATTCTTTCGGAGGATTGGCACGGAAGTTCTCCATCATAGCTTTGATTTCTTCTGCACCGCTCTTACCCGGTTTCACTACGTTTACAGTAAACTCTTTAGAGAATCCGTATTCCACGTAGATATCCAGCAACAACTGATACAAGGATTTACCATTATCTTTTGCCCATGCAGCAACTTCAGCAATCAAACAGCAAGCTGATACGGCATCTTTATCGCGAACGAAATCTTCGGCAAGGAATCCGTAGCTTTCTTCACCACCACCGATATATTTCTGTTTGCCTTCACGCAGACGGATTTCACGGGCAATCCATTTAAATCCGGTGTAGCAGTCAAGCATTTCGATATTGTTCTTATCTGCGATTTTCTTGATTAGTTCAGTTGTAACGATTGTCTTCACGCAGAACTCGCCACCTTTAATCTTACCCAGTTGTTTGTACTGTGTCAGAATATAATAAAGGTACATCATACAAGTCTGATTACCATTAATCAGTACCCATTCGCCTTTATCATCCTTGCAAGCAATACCCACACGGTCAGCATCCGGGTCGGAAGCCATTACGAGGTCAGCGTCAATTTCTTTGGCAAGGTTTACAGCCATAGAAAGAGCTTCCGCGTTTTCCGGGTTCGGAGATACGACAGTCGGGAAGTTACCGTCCTTAATCATCTGTTCGGGCACAGTAAATACGTTTTCGAATCCCCACATTTTCAATGCACGAGGAATCAACATCATACCTGTACCGTGGATCGGAGTATAGACAATCTTCATATCTTTGTGACGGGCAATAGCTGCCGGATCAATAGAAACAGTTTTCACCATATCCAGATAAATCTTATCGATGTCTTCACCGATAATCTGAATCAAATCCGGATTTCCCTGGAATTTAATATCGGCAGCAGAAGCAATTGCATTCACTTCGTCGATGATACCTTTATCGTGTGGAGCCAATACCTGTGCACCATCGTCCCAATATGCCTTGTAACCGTTGTATTCCTTCGGATTGTGAGAAGCAGTCAGAATGATACCGCTTTGGCAACCGAGGTGACGGATGGCGAAAGACATTTCCGGTGTCGGACGCATGTCGTCAAACAGATATACTTTGATACCATTGGCAGAGAAAATATTAGCAGAAGTCTCCGCAAACAAACGGCTGTTGTTGCGGCAATCGTGACCTACTACTACAGAAATCTGCGGCAGGTCTTTGAAGTTCTTTTTCAGATAGTTGGAAAGTCCTTGAGTGGCAGCACCTACCGTATAGATATTCATACGATTGCTACCTACACCCATAATACCACGCAGACCACCAGTACCAAATTCAAGATCTTTGTAGAAAGCTTCAATTAGTTCGGTTTTATCATCGTTTTCCAACATACGTTTCACTTCAGCCTGGGTTTCAGCATCATAAGCCGGGGTTAGCCATTTTTCGGCTTTTTCAGTGACCTGTTTAATAAGTTCCTGATTTTCCATTTCGATTGTTATTTATTGGTTAATGAATTATTTATTATCAATTTCTTGAGCACACAAATGTAAAATAATAAGTTTATAATTCCTAGTTATTTAATGAAGAATTAAGAATGAAAAATGAAGAATCGCATTATAAGACATATTTGCAAAGCATAATTCTTCATTTTTCATTCTTAATTCTTCATTTTACCAAATATCTGTCACCAGTCTGCTTGACATATTCCTGCAAGAATTCTTTCGGATATCCGGGACGCATCACTCCGGCAGGTTGTCCGATAGAATTACGCTCAAACTTACCGTCTTTAACACGTTTCACCACTCCATCATTGTACTTCACAATCAAGAATGTACCCAATTGTTTCCAAGTATCGAAAGTGCTCTGTGCGGTCATATTTGTATAGTTTGTCAGAAAGTCAACCGCTGCGTTCTTATCTTTTGCCAGCAGTTTGGCAGCCATTTCTTCAATGCCTTCCTGTGCATTGTTGAAAGTAGTTTCCATTTCTTTCTGCGCTTCCCGTACATCACCGATCATCAAATCATAACGCGGATAGACCATATTAGATACCCAGTTGAAAATCCAGAAAGCAGAATTCCAGGAAAAAGTAATATAATCGGCCCCATCTACACGGGTATAACATACCGGCACTTTAGTAGCACAACAATAAACCGGGGTAAATACAGCCATGTTCGCATCATCCACGCCAAACCAAAGTACACCGCCTATCGGGTCCGGCTTATGAGCCCGCATTTGTGCAACAAATACAAACCCGCTTTGTTGAGTGGAAATCGGACGTTCGTTGAAATATTCCTGACCATCTACCTTGAAGTTCAGAGGAGAAAGACGGTAAGGTGTCTTATAAGGTCCGGCTCCAAAATCATTGGAGATGTCAAGAGGCGTTCCTTCATAATGGTCGCGCATCATATCTTTCACATCTTGCACGGATAACTTATGTTTCGGTTTCACAAAAAGAGGCATCGGCGTATTGGTCTTTCCCTCAATGTAAGGAAGATAATCTTTTCCGTTATCTGTGAACTTATTAAAATAGCTCCACACACGAGCCTCACAGAAACGGCGGGCACCAAAATCAAGAGGCGCATAGGCTAATGAGAAGCTAAAGTCTTTGTTTACTCCATTAAAATATCCCTTCTCACGGGCAAAAGAAACGACATCCGGAGAGTACATACAGTTTTCCTTGTCGTTCATATCAAACTGGTGGATACGTGACTGGTTGGCATGGGCTGAAATACAATCATCGGGCACACGTACAGCTACCCAAACTGCTCCACGGATGCCGGGACCTTTACCAATCATTTCCATAATCCATATTTCGTTCGGATCGGCAATAGTAAAGGATTCTCCTTCGCTATAATAGCCGTATTGCTGCACTAAGTCGGTCATGATCTTAATTGCTTCACGGGCAGTGCGCGAACGCTGCAAACCGATATAAATCAGACTTCCGTAATCGATAATCCCTGTAGAATCGGCCAATTCCGGACGTCCGCCGAAAGTTGTCTCACCAATGGTAACCTGATATTCATTCATATTACCGACTACATTGTAAGTCTGGCGTGCCTGCTCTATTTCTCCCAGATACTTGCCGGTATCCCATTCATAAACTTTCAGCATCGTACCTTTTGGATAGGTAGCAGCCGGATAATGATAAAGTTCTCCGAATAAGCCATACGAGTCGGCAGAATAGGAAACAATCGTCGAGCCATCGGCAGACGCATTTTTTCCGACAATCAGGTTGGTGCAGGCGAAGGTGTTCGCCACAGCCGCCATCAATACGGCGGCACAAAGAATAATTCTTCTCTTCATAATAAATATATGATTCACTTTTAATAATTTACCAAACAAAGCTTTCACGGGCTACTGTTTCATTCCCACAATAGTCGGTCACTGTAAATTCAACAGTATGCTTGCCTCCTTTCTTTACGCGTTTGGGGTCCAACGTACATTCCCAGTATGATTTCACAATATTGGGACGTCCGAAAAGCGCATACTTTCCGTCAATCGTTCCACGATAGGAAGCAATTCCCGCGCCCTGATCTTTCAAACGATAGACAATTTTTCCGTTTCTTCCCCACTGATTCTTGTTGACAGGGATAATCTCCGGCGGGATGGTATCGATGGCAACAGTGTAAGTTCCCAACTCCCGGATAGATGCTTTCATGTATCCGTCTTCATACTTTCCGCCTACGCTGTACTTTCCTCCTTTGGGAGTTATGCGGGCCACATAATATTTCGTCGTATCGGCAATTGGTTTTCTACGCAACCCGATACACAGTTCACAAGCTGCATGCAGCGGAACCGCCTTATCATTCAGCTGATAAGTAAAAGCAACGGCACCACTATCCGCCTTCACCTGATAATTGAGGGGAACATCATCATACAACATTCCTTTCGGAACAACCAGGTTCAATCCCGGTTCTTGCAGATAATTAGTCTTATTCCAGGTAAAATAATATTTCTCCCGATGATTCAACGGTTCAATCGGCTGTTTCCGACCCCGTACGGTGAAAGTATATTTGGAAGTGTTTCCGAAAGCATCTTTTAATGTATATAAGAACTGATAGTCCCGTTCCTCATCAATCGTCACCAAGCCACGGTTATCATTCGATGCTTTTAGTAGACGCAAAGTGTTGCCCGGATCAATGAAAGATTTCATATATTGCCCGTAAGTCCAGGAATTAATCATCCGGTTCTCTTCCTGCGAGAAGCGATCTACGGTGCTGCGAAATATTTCATTTCCATCTACCGTAAGCACAACCGAATAAACTCCATAATGGTTATTCACTCCATCCATGTAATCGTATGCTTTGATCCCCACGCCTATCACTCCCCATGCTTCCACCAGACGCTCACTATTGGGAAGGATGGTTTTATTCTCTTGCTTTCCATCCACTACTCCTTTACCCAGTTGTGGAAAAAATAGGATACCATCCGCTTTCGGAGCACGCGTATCTTTTATTTTCGATTGAAAGAAAGGCATAGGGTCAATATAATCTCCCGATTCCGTTTCAAATACATCCAGGTGAAGATGCGGACCGAACGAATATCCGGTATTTCCGCTCCATGCGATCTGCTGGCCTCCTTTCACCGGATATTTTCCCGGTTCGGGAACAATCTCTACTTCCCAGCTTTCTTCTTCATATTGAAGTTTCTCCACCCTTTCGGCAATGGGAGAAACAAAACCACTCAAATGGCGGTTGATCGTTGAATAGCCATTGTGATAACAGACATCAAGTACATATCCCGAACCATTCGTGACGCGAATACGCGAAATATAGCCATCAGCGAGAGCACGAACGGGTTTACCGATAACTCCGCCTGTCTTAAAATCCAGTCCGCCGTGGAAGTGATTGGAGCGGATTTCTCCAAAGTTCCCACTCAATGTAAGAGGAAAGTCAAAAGGAGGTACAAAGGTTACTTGCTTCTTCTCTTGTCCATACCCTCCGATGCAGCAAGCCAACATCAAAGCAGTGATATATCGTCTCATCATTCCGTTCACTTTTTTACTCCCGCAAATGTACACTATTCCCACTAAACTATGAAATATCCGAGGAGAATGATGACCATAGATACTAGTTAATATTTCTTTTTAATGTTATATTCATTGCAAATTAGTAGTCATTATGTTATTTATATTAGTACTTTTGTAGCCGTTTTTTAATTATAATTAAAAGTTAGAAACTCAATGAGAATGTATGTAAAAGTAATGGCAGCGGTCATTGCATGTATATTGCTGAGTGGAGAAGCGCTCTCGGCATTTGCAACTACCCCCTACAGAAAATCTGAGTTGGTTTAAAAGAAAAAAAAAACCAGAAGAGAAAGAAGAGAAGAGTAAAAGCGACTACGAGAAATTAGTGGAAGACAGTAAAACGACCAAAGGGATGTTTGCTGTACATCAAAAGAAAAATGATTATTATTTTGAAATTCCCACCTCACTTTTGGGACGTGACTTATTAGTTGTCAATAAGCTGCAACGAGTTCCTGCCGAACTTAATGATGCGGGCGTAAACCGCGGAGTAAACTATGAGAATCAGATGGTTTGCATGGAATGGGACAAAGCGACGGGCAAACTAATGTTACGCCAACAACGTCCATTACCTCTGGCCCCCCAAACGGATGCTATCTTCCGTTCGGTAAAGGATAATTTTATCTCTCCGCTGATTGCCGCATTCAAGATCGAAGCAGTCAATGCAGATTCTACGGCATTAGTAATCAAGGTGAATGATATTTATGATGGTACGGAAACCAGTATCAATAACGTATTTACCAATATTAATCTGGGTACTTCGGCTATCAAGAATTTATCACGTATTCTATCCATCAAATCCTTTTCAAACAATGTCGTGGCAACTTCCGAGTTGACTACCCGGGTAACGGAAGGTACTACTACTGTTTATGTAACGGTGGAAGTTAGTTCTTCTATTCTCTTATTGCCCGAGAAGCCGATGATGGGACGATTCGACAATCAGAAGGTCGGTTATTTCACGAATCCGTTATTAAGTTTCAGTGATGCGCAGCAGCGTACGGATAAGACACAGTATATCACCCGCTGGCGTATGGAACCCAAACCGGAAGATCGGGAGGCTTATCTGAAAGGTCAGATGGTGGAACCTGCCAAACCGATTGTCTTCTACATTGATAATTCAACTCCTTACCAATGGCGTTCGTACATTAAGAAAGGTATCGAGGACTGGCAGATTGCCTTTGAAAAGGCTGGTTTCAAGAATGCGATTATCGCCAAAGAAATCACGGACAGTATGCATGTAGACATGGATGATGTCAACTACTCCGTACTGACTTATGCTGCTTCGGAAAAGAAAAATGCAATGGGACCTTCTCTGTTAGATCCCCGTTCCGGAGAAATCCTGGAAGCTGATATTATGTGGTGGCACAATGTGCTTTCTATGGTACGTGAATGGATTACTGTCCAGACCGGAACAGTGTGTCCGGAAGCACGTAATGTACAATTGCCTGATGCTTTGATGGGAGATGCCATTCGATTCGTCGCCTGTCATGAGGTAGGCCACTCTCTGGGACTCCGCCACAATATGATGGGTTCATGGGCTTTCCCGACAGATTCATTACGTTCCGAAGCATTCACTTCCAGAATGAATTCTACCGCTTCATCTATCATGGATTATGCACGATTCAATTATATCGCACAGCCTGGAGATGGCGTGAAAGTTCTTTCTCCGCATATCGGTCCATACGATATGTTTGCTATCGAATATGGTTATCGTTGGTACGGAAAGAATACTCCGGAAGAAGAAAAGGATATTTTATTCGATTTCTTGAGCAAACATACTGATCGGCTTTATAAATATAGTGAAGCACAGGACGTCCGCGATGCGGTAGATCCACGTGCACAGAACGAAGATTTAGGTGATGATCCGGTTCGCTCTTCTTTACTTGGCATTGAGAATCTGAAACGTATCGTTCCACAAATTCTTCAATGGACTACTACCGGTGAGAAGGGACAAACTTATGAAGAAGCATCTCGCCTCTACTACGCCGTAATCAACCAATGGAACAACTATTTATATCATGTCCTTGCCAATATTGGTGGCATCTACATTGAAAATACAATTGTAGGAGACGGCGTTAAAACTTATACATTTGTAGAGAAAGAGAAACAACAAGCTTCACTGAAATTTCTGATGGATGAAGTTTTGACATACCCTAAATGGTTGTTTGACACGGAAGTGGGGCAATATACTTATCTACTTCGCAATACTCCCATCGGAAAACAGGAAAATGCTCCTACACAAATCTTAAAGAACGCCCAAGCCTATATCCTTTGGGATTTACTTGGCAATACTCGTTTGATGCGTATGATAGAGAATGAATCTGTCAACGGAAAGAAAGCCTTTACAGTAGTGGAACTTATGGACGGACTTCATAAGAATATTTTCGGTGTTACCGAACGCGGTGGTATCCCTAATGTTATGGAACGTTCTTTGCAGAAAAACTTCCTCGATGCATTACTTACAGCCGCTGCAGAACCGGAAGCCGTTAAAATCAACAAGAAGATTGCAAACGAGCATTTCTTGCTTGACCACGCTACTCCTTTCTGTAGCTGTTACGCTGCCGAACAACGTGCACTTCGTCAGGAAGACCGGATGGGTGCTCCACGTGTGCTCAATTTCTATGGCAGTCAGCTCAACCGTATTTCAGATGCTATCTCTGTGAAACGCGGTGAATTATTACGTATCAAGAAGTTGTTGCAGAACCGTCTCGGAACTTCCGATACTGCTGCACGCTATCATTATGAGG
>SCPN01000670.1_pt1 | contig 32953 bp, 58 predicted proteins | sample 6106831 | NCBI WGS metagenome assembly SCPN01 (sample SAMN10720447, study PRJNA508395) | human gut metagenome | isolation source: Participant 1, 0 month
GACATTTCGTGTAAACTTAAGTCATCAGCCAAATGATTGAGGCTTTACCAAGTGAGCAACATTAACAGCGTAATGAAAGAATTCAAGGTCATTTATCCTCAAAGGAAACATCATCGACATGGCCGTGGGCGTCATTATCGGCGGCGCTTCTTGTGCAAGATTTCCGGACTTATCTTGTCAATGACATCCTGATGCCCCTACTGTGCCCTGACCGGAGGCGCAAGCTTCAACACACTTAAATATGTCATCCATCCCGCGGCCACTATAAACGGGGTAGAAGTAGAAGAAGCCGCCATACTCTATGGCAGCTTCCTACAAAATATATTGGATTTTCTCATTATCGGCGTGTGCATGTTCTTTATGATTAAGACGGTTGCCGTCATCAGCACCGGTTACGCCATGAAGAAGACGCCAAGGAAGAAGCACCGGCACCGGCTGGTCCCACACAGGAAGAGCTTCTGGCTGAAATCCGCGACCTTTTAAAGGAACGAAAGGACATAGCCTGATATTCCTAGAAAAACCGAATCCGCTTGGCATTCTCCACAAATTCCCTGTTATTCCTGGTTCTTGCGAAAAGGTCAAGTATCTTTTCCACTGCATCCTCGGGTTTCAGGGAATTGGTGGCCCTTGCGGATAATATCCACTGCCTCTGCTTCCTCTCTGGTCAGCAGAAGGTCATCCCTTCTGGTGCCGGACTTCAATATGTCGATGGCCGGGAAGATACGTTTCTCAGACAGTTTCCTGTCCAGCACCAGCTCCATGTTGCCGGTGCCTTTAAATTCCTCATACACAACATCATCCATGCGGCTTCCCGTCTCCACCAGGGCAGTGGCCAGTACGGTCAGGCTTCCGCCCTCGCGCATATTTCTGGCAGCGCCGAAAAAACGCTTCGGCATATGAAGGGCTGCCGGATCCAGACCGCCGGATAATGTACGGCCGCTGGGCGCGACCGTCAGGTTGTATGCCCTTGCCAGCCTGGTAATGCTGTCCAGCAGGATGATAACGTCACGTCCGTGCTCCACCAGACGCTTGGCCCGCTCAATCACCATCTCGGATACCCTCTTATGACGGTCAGGCAGCTCGTCAAAGGTAGAGTAGATGACCTCTACATTGGGGCCCACAATGGCTTCTTTTATGTCCGTAACCTCCTCAGGGCGCTCGTCAATCAGAAGGATCATCAGATGCATATCCGGATTATTGGTTGTAACTGCCTTTGCTACCTGCTTTAACAGTGTGGTCTTTCCTGCCTTTGAGGGGATACAATCATGCCGCGCTGTCCCTTGCCGATAGGTGCCAGAAGGTCCAGGACACGCATGGCCACCGTATTCCTCTCACCAGGTGTTTCCATATGAAGGCCGCCTGTTAGGAAGATTGGTGTCAGGTCCTCAAAGTTGGGCCTTGTCTCCGTGGCGCTAGGGGATAGCCGTTTACCGTCTTGATGTAGAGAAGGGGCCGCAAACTTCTCTGTTGCAGACTTCACCCTGCGGTTTCCCACTATAATATCTCCTGTTTTCAGATTAAAACGGCGAATCTGGGAAGGCGCCACATACACATCATTTTCACCGGGAAGAAAAATTTTCACAGCGGATGAATCCAAATCCGTCGGGCATGACTTCCAGTATGCCGTTTGCCTCAATCCCGCTGTCTAACTCAGCCATATCCTGGCTGGAAAGGCCGATTGCGTCACTTCTATTGTCCGCTCTGGCAAAACGCTCTCCATCGTTCTGGGAAGGTGCGCTGTTCTGGCTCATTCTGTTATTCATACTGCTGTTTCCATGTGTTTGGGGAGTCTGGGTCCTGTTCTGTGTATACTTGCTGTCGTACCCTCTTGAAACAGGGCGGCGGTTATCCGTTCCCCTGCTGTCATTCCGGTTCTCCTGATAATCCTGGCTCCTTGACTGGTTACGCTCAAAGGCATGGGGCTGGTCCTGGCTCCGGGGTGTTTCCTGGCTCCGGGATATCTCCTGACTCCGGGGCGTTTCCTGGCTCCGGGATATCTCCTGACTCCGAGGCGTTTCCTGGCTCCGGGATGTTTCCGTTTTTACTTCCCGTTTTATTTCCGCCGGCTTTATATCCGGGTTTTTCTCTGCCTCATCACAGAGCAAATCAATAATTTCTGCCTTTCTTAATGAACTGATGCCCTTAATTCCACGGCTCTTGGCCATTTCCTTTAGTTCTGAAAGAGGCAGGGTCTGCAGTTTTCACGCATAGTATTTCTCCTTATTAAATTCAATTCTTCACCCGCAAAAAAAGCCGGTGTACGCCTTCTGTCTATATTCAAATTATCTTCTGTTCATTCAAATTCGGGGTTTATTCCAGATTTGGGAATTGCTAGGGACTAACAGACTGCCGGCAGTATCAAGAAAACTGCCAGCTAATCTATGTATAGCCCTATTATATACACGAATATCAGGGATTGTAAAGTTAAAATTTGAGAAAATCAGCTTTAAGCCATTTCATATGCGCATTTATCTGCTTCTCATAGCCATTGTCAGAAGGTTCATAAAATACGGTTCCCTCCATACCTTCGGGCAGATACTGCTGCTGTACATAATGCTTGGGATAGTCATGAGCATAGAGATAACCTGCCCCGTGTCCCAGCTTTTCAGCTCCCTTATAATGCTTGTCCTGCAGATGGACCGGCACTGGCATGGTCCGTTCGTTCCTCACCGCTTCCATGGCCTTCTGTACCGCCATACAGGCAGCGTTGCTCTTTGGAGCTGTGGCCACATAGGTCACTGCCGGAGAGGATGATATTGGCCTCGGGAATTCCGATGCGCTCTGCGGCCTGGGCTGCGTTTACCGCCACCACAAGGGCCTGAGGGTCCGCATTTCCCACATCCTCCGCAGCCATATCATAATTCTTCTGGCTATGAACTTGATGTCCTCTCCCGCGTACAGCATCCGCGCCAGATAATACACGGCCGCGTCCGGGTCCGACCCCCGCATGCTTTTAATAAACGCGGATATAGTGTCATAGTGGTTGTCCCCGTTCTTGTCATACCGGACAGCCCTTTTCTGAATACATTCCTGGGCCACTGCCATATCAATGTGAATCCGCCCGTCCGCTCCCTTTGCTGGTCAGTACCCAGCTCCACAGCATTCAGCGCGGCCCTGGCATCCCCGTTGGCCGTGTCTGCCAGAAAATCAGCTGCATCCTCGTCAATGTCGGCATCGTAAATGCCCATTCCCCGTTCCTTGTCATAAACTGCCCTGCGGATCAGCTCCTTGACATCCTCCTTTTCCAGGGGCTTAAGCTCAAATATCCTGGACCGGGAAAGAAGAGCCCCATTTACCTCAAAGTACGGATTTTCCGTAGTAGCTCCAATCAGAATCAGGGTTCCGTCCTCCACAAAGGGAAGAAGATAATCCTGCTGTCCCTTTGTTAAAGCGGTGAATCTCATCCACAAACAAGATGGTTTTCCTTCCCATACATGCCAATGTTGTCCTTGGCCTCCTTCACCACTTCCTCCATGTCCTTTTTTCCTGCCACTGTGGCCGTTAATCTGCCGGAAATCCGCACTGGTGGTATTGGCAAATGACCTTGGCCAGGGTGGTCTTACCGGTTCCCGGAGGTCCGTAAAAAATAATGGACCCCAGCTTATCCGCCTGTATGGCCCGGTACAGCAGCTTATCCTTTCCCACAATATGCTGCTGCCCCACCACCTCATCCAGGGTCCTCGGACGGAGCCTGGAAGCCAGAGGCGACTCCTTCTCCATATCCTTTTCTCTCATATAATCAAATAAATCCATATCTGTATTCTCCTCAGTCAATCAGCAGTTAATCCACCGTAAAAGTATAGCCCCGCTTCGTGAGCGTGTCAACGATTTCATGGCAGCTTCCACAGAAGTGGGAAAAATATCATGCATCAATATAATATCCCCGTCCTCCACATCCTTAAGCACCCGTTTCACCACACGGTTGGTATTGCGCAGTTTCCAGTCCAGGGAATCCACAGACCAGAGGACTGTCGTCATGCCCACCTCGCACTCCAGTTCCTCATTCCAGTCCCCAAAAGGCGGGCGCATGTATTGGGGCCTCTCTCCTGTAATCTCTTCTATCATCAGGCTGGTTCTGTCCACGGCCTGGCAGACTGCGTCTGAACCGGCCTTTGTAAGCTGCACATGGCTGTAGCTGTGGTTTCCAATCAAATGGCCCTCTGCCTTCATGCGCTTTACAATCTCCTCGTTTCCCTCTATGTTCTGTCCCATCAGAAAAGGTTGCCCGGACATTCCGCTCTTTCAGCCCGTCCAGCAGTTTTCCGTGCAATCCTCATTTGGTCCGTCGTCAAAGGTCAGAGCCACACATTTCCCTTCCAGTCCCTTGCCCGGTCCAGGGTATCCCCTCCCTCCCTGACCCAGGAGCCCTCATCGGCAGACACATGGGCCGGCATCTCCCCTGACCGTATGGATAAGGCCGCCCAGCAGCAAAGGTCCGCTATGCAGACAGCTGCCAGGAGCTTTGACTTATTTATCAGCTTCACCCTGTTTTCCCTCTCTTATTTCGCATCCTTATCTATCCAGTATATGTGCAGGGGCAATATAAAAATGCTTTTACCTTTTTCTCCCTTTACAGACTTCATAATATGTGCGGGAAGAAGAAAACAGCGCCGGGACTGCTCCCGGCGCCGCATGGCTGATTTTACATCATATTAAAGTTATATCCTGATAAAAATGATACCATGATTGGCTTATTGTCCATTACATTAAACCCAGCGGCTGCTGTCGGCCCTAATGGCGTGACCACCACACCCGGTCCGCCAGGATGAACCGGTGACAGCCTGGCCCAAACCCGGTGCCTGGTTAGATACCCCGCCGTTCTGTGAAGGCTGTGGCGCCTGTCCTCCTGGCTGCCGTCCGGCGCCTGGGTCTGTACATTTCCTGTCTGGCTGTCTCCGGTCTCATTTCCCGCTTCCTGCACAACCTGGCTGAGCACTCCGCTTCCGTCAGCACTATAGGCCACGCCGCCTATATCCACGGTGGTGCCTGCCGCCATCCGGCCTGTGGATGGGTCCATATAGTAGTGGAGTCCGCCCACGTCTATCACACCTTTGGCCATACGTCCTGAGCCCTCAAAATAATACCAGGCCCCATCCATCTCACGCCAGCCTGTAGCCATGGCGCCGGACCCCTTCAGGTAATACCGCTCACCGCCGTCATCCAGCCAGCCTGTCTGCATCACGCCATCCTGGCTGCTGTAATACCAGGTTCCATTGTCATTGATCCAGCCCCTGGAAAGAGCTCCTGAGCTGTCCAGATAGTACCACTTCCCGTTCTGGCTGGTCCAGCCTTTGCCATGGCCCCATTTCCAGGAAGTATCTGCGCCCGTCGTCCAGCCAGCCTGTCTGCATCACGCCTTCCTGGTTGCTGTAATACCAGGTTCCGTTGTCATTAATCCAGCCCTTGGAAAGGGCGCCTGAGCTGCCGAAGTAATACCATTTCCCGCTGTCGGATTTCCAGCCGGTTATCATCTTACCGGTAGTGTCATCCAGATAGTAGGACTTACCGGACTGGTTAAGCCAGCCCTTGGACACCAAACCGTCCCCGTTCATATAGTACCATGTGCCGTCATCCTGAATCCAGTTGTTCTTCTGCTTTGCATAGTTCTGGTAATAGTAGGTCTGGCCGTTGATGGTTCTCCACGTATTCGCCGGAATCACAGAGGTGAAATCCCTGAACTGGAAATCAATATCTACATTGCCGCTTATACCGTTTACAGCGCCGGTGCTGGTTGCCTGCCACATAACGGGATTCTGATAGGCCGGTTTGGCGGAATAGCGCGCCACCCATACAGGGTAATTCATCTTGCTCATATCCAGCTTATTGGCAAGCCAGTTGTCATTGGCATAGATAACCGGATAATAGCCTGCCTCTGAAATCCGCCCGCAGAACGCATTGGCGATGGCTGCCAGCTCATCCTTGGAAAGGGCTCCCTGGGTGGAATCCTCCATGTCAAAGGCCACCGGATAGGAGACCGGATAATCGTGAATCAGGTTGAGAACAAAGTTCGCCTCCTCCACTGCCATCTCCGGCGTCATGGCCAGTGAATAGATATATACGCCCACCTTGACGCCTGCCGCGCTGGCCTGCTGGATATTCCTGTGGAAATAAGGGTCTACTGCGCCCTTTGAACGGGTGCCCAGCATGACGAAGGACACGTCGTCCGCAGCTACCTGGCTCCAGTTAATATCCCCCTGCCACCTGGACACGCAATCCCCGGAACAGCACATTATTGATAGCTGAGCCGTCCGGCATCTGGTATACGCCGTTTACCTTCTTCCACGCATTGGATTTGCAGTGGAAGCAACTGTCCTGAGGTGCTTCCTGTCCCGGAGGCTGTTCCCGTGCTGCCGGCGGAGCTCTGCCCCGGTCCTACGGGAGATATGACCGTGGCGGACTGGGTCTCCCCCGGTCCCACGGCCAGGGATGTACCGGCAGGCAACAATTGTCCCTGCTCCGATGAGTCCTGCCAGGGCAAGTGCGTGGCAGCGCCCATTATCTGCGTCGTATTTTCATAGTCTTCTCCCTCATACCTTTGTATTTTTCAAAAGAGGGGATGTCCAGCCATCCGCTGTCACATCCCCCCTTATTAAACTGCTGTAAATCAACCTGGTCCGTCTGTCCGTCCAGGTTCAAGCGCAGTTGATGAGCCGGATGGGCTGTTATTGGAATTGCCGCTGGTCGGGCCGCTGGAACTGTTTCCGGAGCCGCCCGGTGTGCCGCTGCTGATACCGGAGCCGGAAGACACCGGACACTCCAGGTCCGCCGCTGCCGCCGGAACTGCCGGAATTATTGTTCACAGTTCCCGGTGTCTGGGCCGATACGCCGTTGGCATTCTGGCATACGCCGCTGCCGTCAAAGTTATACTGTACACCGTTGATGGTAGCTGTGGTACCTGCAATCATCTTGCCCTCGTTGGCAGGGTTCAGATAATAATACTTGCCGTCCAGCTGAATCCATCCCGTCATCATATGTCCGTTGCTGTTGAAGTAATACCAGGAATTATCAATCTTCTTCCAGCCCGTGCTCATCTTGCCGTTGCTCGTATCCATATAATATTTGTTGCCTTCGCTGTCGCTCAGCCAGCCGATCAGCATCCGGCCGTCCGTATTCAGGTAGAAATAATCATTATCCACTTTTAGCCCAGCCCGTCATCATCTTGCCGTCCGTGCCAAAGAGGTACCAGTTGTCCTTGATCTGTGCCCAGGAATTAACCACGCACTTTCCATTGCTCTGGAAATAATACCAGGCCCCGTCCATCTCACGCCAGCCGGTTGCCATGGTTCCGTTGCCCCGCATGAAATAGTAGCATTTCCAATCTTCAGCCAGCCTGTGACCATGCTTCCGTCGTTCAGCAGATAATACCACTTGCCGTACTCCGGATTAATCCAGCCCATGGCCATAAGACCATTCGGCCTGAAGAAATACCACTTGCCGTCGATCTGTTTAAATCCGGTGGTCATATAGCCGGTGTAAAGATCCATATAATACCAGCCCTCGCTGGTCTGAAGCCAGCCTGTATGTGTCTGTCCGTTATAGATATAAGTCCAACTATCATTGGATTTACTCCATCCGTCCGCCTCATAGCTGGTAAATACAGACCCCAATGACATGGCCCCAATCATACCGGCTGCCGCCATTGCCGCCCAGTACTTTTTATATCCCATTTGTCATCCTCCTCGCCTGGTATATCTGGCCGGGGCATACGAATCCCCAACCGTTTACATATCTCCGATTATAGCACAATCCCATATGCTTTTGGTAACAATTTTATTACAATTTCCGTAATTTCCTATAATATTTTTTTGCATACCGGTACATGATTATGGTATATTCTCCGAACTCATCTCCCAGAATACTTTTATATACAGCCCACAGGCACCACAGGAATCCGCCCAGGGCAGCATTGGCATAGAGCGCAAACAGTTCGTCTCTCCGAGGGCTCCCGCCTGAGATAAAGCCTGAAAAGCCGTTCCATGTCCTCCTCCATTGTAATAGGAATAAATAGCGCACATGGATACATCCATCACCGGATCGCACATGCCGGCATACTCCCAATCCAGAAGTTTTACACTGCCAAAATCAAAAAACAGGAAGTTATCCACATTTGCGTCAATATGACACAGGCATTTTGGCGTTCCATTGAGTCAAGGGTATCCATAAGCCAGTCCATCCACCCCTTTACTTCCTCGTAATCCTCAAACAAAGGGCGCCGTGGCTCCTGCACAGCTTTTCGTAAAAGCTGATCCTCTCCGGATATCAAAGGAATGGGCCACCGTGATGCCTGACTGGTGAAGGCGGCGCACCATGGACATGCATTTCTCCATATCGGCCCAATCTGCGGAATCCGCATTTCTGGTACCTTCATAGTAATCCGCTATCTTATACCCGGTCTTTTCATTCATGTACAGCACATGCTCGGTGATTTCCAGTGAGGCAACGGCATCGTAGACTGTTTTTTCCTGTTCCCTGTTAATCAGAAGTTCTGTTCCCGGACCCGGTATGCGGCAGATGCAGTGGCGGTCCTCCACCTTAAACAGAAAGGACTTGTTGGTCATGCCTGCTTTCAGGCAGCGGATATCCTTAATGCTGGATTCCGGTACCTTGAATACCTCTGCGACCAGCTTCATGGCCGCATTGTCAGAATGATTCTGATAGCGGGTCAAACAGGCGCAGCTCCTCCAGGTTCTCAAATTCATATACCTGATCATCCGGCTGACGGTTCACATCCATCTCTATCTCATCCCACCGGGAGGCCGCCAGGCCGCCGGCTTCCTGGGCTGCTTCCAGCAGTCCGCCGCCTTCCTCCTCGCCGCCGTCTGGCCTCTCCTCCAGCATGTCCACATAGACCTGCTCCCAGTAGAACTGCTCTGTCCCGGCGTCTTATAGTAAGCTTCCAGCACCGGAAGGAACTGGGGAAAATTCCCGGGAAAAATAAGCGGACCATACATGACCACTGGTCCCGTCCGCCTACTTTTACGCCGGTGATCCTCCCCTTTTTATTAAAATAAAGGCACCATTCCCTGGTCTCTCCCCTCTGAAAGGCAGGAGCTGTACCAGGCCCCGCATTCATAGGCATGGTACATATTCTCCCGCATCCAGTTATCCGATGACAGGACGTACATATTGCGCCCCTCCAGCACCTTCCTGGCCCGGTAAATGGTGGTCAGGGTGTTTTTGCTGGTATACTCAGGATTGTACAGAAGCTCCACGCCGTATTTATCAATAAGGTATTCGAATTTCTCCTTCAGATATCCCACTGCTATGGTTATATTCCTTATGCCCACTTCGTGAAGCTGCTTAATCTGACGTTCAATCATGCGCTCCCCAAAGACCTCCAGAAGCCCCTTGGGCGTCTCAAAGGTCAGGGGGACAAATGAACCGAAGCCCGCTGCAATAATAAGGGCCCCGTCCACCTTATATTGGTCTAACAGCTTCCGGCCATCCGGCATAAGCCTCCATCGGGCCTTGCCCTTTGGCTGCTTTCCTCCCCTATATATCCCTTTGCCAGACATTCCTTAATCAAGCCATTGGCCGTGCCCAGGGAGACATCCAGCTTTCCGGCCAGCTCCCTCTGGGTGATATCCGGCTGCTCCAGTACTGCCCTGCATACAAGTCCATGTCTGTCCATTGTGAAATCCTCGCTTCCCCGCCTGTTTATGTTCAAATTTATCTTTTTATAAAAATATATGAACATTATATCATACCCAAAAAAGCAAGTATAAAAAGCAGCATCACAGCGTTCAAAATATGGAAGAAAATATTCCAATTTTGAAATCATAACTCTAAAAAGCCAGGCTCGGAACGATTTCCCGGAACCTGGCTTTCCTATCCATAAACTTACACTTCAAATATCAAATCCCCATAACTGGGCATTGGCCACAGTTCCTTATCCACTATCATTTCCAGCTGGTCCACAGGTGCCTGAGTGCTTCCATGGCCGGCACCACCTGGCTGTGGTAGACGAGTGCCTGAACCTTACCGCCCTCAGCGGCGGCAGCCTTTTCTGTCACCTCCAAAAGGCGGGCAAGGGCTGTCTTTATCTCTGCCAGCAGCTTTGAGGTCTCTATCAGCAGCTCTGTCTGAGTGTCATCATCGGCTTCCTGGCATACCCCTTCACGGCTGCGATGGAGGAAGCCAGCTGTGTGGTATACTTGATAACTGCCGGTATAAAGACTTGCTGGCCATGTCATACATGGTCCTGGCCTCAATGTTAATGGCTTTGGAATAGTTCTCATATTCCACCTCAGACCTGGATTCCAGCTCAGCTCTTGTGAATACCCCGAACGCCTCAAACAGCTTCACCGCCTTATCCGTTGTCAGGGCGGGATGGTCATCCACCATGGAGCGGATGTTTGAAGTCCCTCCTCTCAGCCCCAGCCACCCACTCGTCTGAATAGCCATTTCCGTTAAAAATAATTCTCTTATGGGCAGCCAGGGTCTCCTTGATGAAATCATGTACAGCCATATCAAAGTCCCTCTGCCTTTTCCAGCATGTCTGCTGCTTCCTTAAAGGCCTCTGCCACAATGGTGTTCAGCACAGTATTGGGGGAGGCGATGGAATCCGAGGACCCCACCATGCGGAACTCAAATTTATTGCCCGTAAAGGCAAAGGGTGAGGTACGGTTCCGGTCCGTGGCATCCTTATCCAGGTCCGGAAGAATGTCTACGCCGGTCTTTAAGGTACCGCCCTGTTTGGAGTGGGTGGCTTCGCCGGTGCTGCACAGCTGGTCGATTACATCCTCCAGCTGCTCTCCCAGGAAGATGGATATGATGGCGGGCGGCGCCTCGTTGGCTCCCAGTCTGTGGTCATTTCCCACATCGGAGGCAGATTCCCTAATAAGGTCTGCATGGACATCCACGGCCTTGATGATACATGCCAGTACCAGAAGGAACTGGATGTTCTCGTGCGGGGTGTCGCCCGGGTTCAGGAGATTGGTGCCGTCGTCCGCCGGTCAGAGACCAGTTGTCGTGCTTGCCGGAACCGTTCACGCCGGCAAATGGCTTCTCGTGGAGCAGGCAGGCCATTCCGTGGCGGCCCGCGACTTTCTTTAAGGTCTCCATCACGATCTGGTTGTGGTCTACAGCCTGGTTTACTCCCTCATAGATGGGAGCAAGCTCATGCTGGGCCGGAGCCACTCTCATTGTGCTGTGTCTTGGCAGGAACGCCTAATTTCCACAGCTCTTTATTTACATCATTCATGTAAGAACCGATTCTCTCACGGATGGCGCCGAAGTAATGGTCCTCCAGCTCCTGGCCCTTCGGCGGCATAGCGCCGAATAGGGTGCGTCCGGTATAGATCAGGTCCTTGCGCTGCAGATATTTTTCTCTGTCTACCAGAAAATATTCCTGCTCCGCGCCCACGGACGGTGCGACCCGCTTGTCTGTGGTGTTGCCGAACAAGCGCAGTATCCTTAATGCCTGCTCATTGACAGCCTGCATGGAACGCAGCAGCGGGGTCTTTTTGTCCAGCGCCTCTCCTTATAGGAACAAAAGGAAGTGGGGATGCACAGTGTCACGCCGATGGCGTCTTCCCGCAAAAAGGCCGGTGAGGTACAGTCCCAAACCGTATATCCCCTGGCTTCAAAGGTAGCGCGAAGGCCGCCGGATGGAAATGAGGATGCGTCCGGCTCGCCCTTTGATCAGCTCCTCTTGCCGGAGAATTCCATGATTACCTTACCGTCGGAGGGAGCAGAGATAAAGGAATCATGCTTCTCTGCAGTCACGCCTGTCAGCGGCTGGAACCAGTGGGTATAGTGGGTGGCTCCCCTCTCAATTGCCCAGTCCTTCATGGCATGGGCAACCACATCCGCAATACTGGGGTCCAGCTCTGCCCCGTCTTCAATGGTTTTCTTCAGCTTCTTGTACACACTCTTTGGCAGACGGTCCCTCATCACCGCGTCATTGAATACATTTTTACCGAACATCTCCTGATACATTCAATACATCGCTCATAGAATTATCCATCCTCTCTTTTTATCTTCCTTTTCCAAAATCGTTTCCCAAATCCTCAGGTCACAGTTCTCCCGGGTCATACATCTCTTCTCACGTAATTATATTAAGTCCGCGCGGATATATAATAAAAAGGTGTTCCCCCTCTGAGAGAGAACACCTTTGTTCTTTATTAAAATAAACCATTTCCTCTGAAATTGCAAGTGGTTTTTAAATAAATATGCATTTTATTCTAATAAGGATTATGAAGCTGCATTAATAACTGGCATCTGTTATAGTGATGTAGATTATAAATCAGCCGGTACATCATATATTAGGCCTGCCGACGGAACCGAACAGCTCCATCTTTTCCTTAACAGTTGCCCGGATAGCATCAGCGCCCGGAGCCAGAAGCTTTCTTGGGTCAAAGCCCTTGCCCTTCAGGTCCTTGCCTGCCTGATGTATTCCCCTGGTGGCTGCTGCAAAGGTAAGCTGGCACTCTGTGTTAACATTAATCTTGGCAACGCCCAGGCTGATTGCCTTTCTTAATCATATCCTCAGGGATACCTGTACCGCCGTGAAGAACCAGAGGCATGTCGCCTACAGCTGCCTTTACCTGCTCTAATACGTCGAAACGCAGGCCTGGCCAGTTCTCAGGATATTTGCCGTGGATATTGCCGATGCCTGCTGCCAGGAAGTCAATTCCCAGATCAGCGATGGCCTTGCACTCCTGAGGATCAGCGCACTCGCCTAAGCCTACCACGCCGTCTTCCTCACCGCCGATGGAGCCAACCTCTGCCTCCAGGGACAGACCCATGGCATGTGCTACCTTAACCAGCTCCTTTGTCTTCTCGATGTTCTCTTCGATTGGATAGTGGGAACCATCAAACATGATGGAGGAAAATCCTGCCTTGATACATTTATAGCAGCCCTCATATGAGCCGTGATCCAGGTGCAGTGCAACCGGAACCGTGATGTTCAGTTCTTCCATCATGGCCTTCACCATGGCAGATACTGTCTTAAAGCCTGTCATATACTTTCCTGCGCCCTCTGATACGCCCAGGATAACCGGAGATTTCAGTTCTTCTGCTGTCAGCAGTACGGACTTTGTCCACTCCAGGTTGTTGATGTTAAACTGTCCAACTGCGTACTTGCCTTCCCTTGCCTTTTTCAAGCATGTCTTTTGCTGAAACTAACATTTGATACCCTCCTTATAAACTTTGTTATTTTATTAACTATCTCACCCATTATATCGCATACGCGAACAAAAAGGAAGATGTTTTTCATTAAATCAGCTGATGCCCAGGATGTCCTTTTACCTCGTTCTTCATATCATCCACGCCGCATTCCCTGTTATGGCGGACGGCTGCATGGCGGATTTCCTCCACTGCCTGGGGAACAGCCACGCCGGACAGGGCGCTGAGGGCATCCACAATTTCAAACTCATCCCTGCCTTCCAGTCCCTCTCTGCCTGCAATGGCTTCCATGACGCTGTGGGAGAATTTATACGGGCTGGCAGTGGACGCTATGACTGTCTTTGTGTCATCCCCGCTTTCCTTCCTGTAATTTCCATATACAGCAGCCGCAACGCCTGTATGGGTGTCAATGAGATAGCCCGTATCATCAAACAGTTTTTTGATGGTGGCAGCGTTCTGCTCCTGGGTGGCAAAACCGCCCACAAAATCGGACATGAAGGCGCGCATTTCAGGCGTAACCTCATATCTTCCCTCCTGGGAAAGCCCCCGCATCAGGTTTCCGCTTGCAAGGGCGTCACATCCTGTACTCATGTAGATGAGGCGCTCCAGGTTGCTGGATATAAGGATATCCATGGACGGTGAATTGGTGAGGATAAACTCTCTTTTCCTGTCATAAATTCCTGTGGTAAAAAAGTCATACAAGACTTTATTGTCATTGGAGGCGCATACCAGAGTCTTTACAGGAAGTCCCATGCGCTTGGCAAAATAGGCTGCAAGAATGTTGCCGAAATTGCCGGTGGGCACCACCACATTGATATTCTCGCCCTTCTCTATCTCTCCTGCTTCTAACAGTTTGGCATAAGCATATACATAGTATACAACCTGAGGCACCAGACGGCCAATGTTAATGGAATTTGCCGAGGAAAACTGGAACCCCTTTCCCATAAGCTCTGCTTCCAGGTCCTTGTCCCCGAACATTTTCTTCACGCCGGTCTGTGCGTCATCAAAATTGCCGTGGATTGCCACCACAGAGGTGTTGTCCCCTTTCTGGGTACGCATCTGCAGTTCCTGAACCTTGCTGACGCCGCCCTTGGGATAGAATACAATGATCCGTGTGCCGGGCACATCTGCAAATCCGGCCATGGCCGCCTTGCCCGTATCCCCGGATGTGGCCGTGAGAATGACGATTTCCCGGTCCACATGGTTCTTCCTGGCCGCTGTCGTCATAAGGTGCGGCAGGATGGACAGAGCCATGTCCTTGAATGCTATGGTGCTTCCATGGTACAGTTCAAGATAATATGCCCCGTCTGCCTTTGCTAAAGGCGCGATCTCCTCTGTATCAAACTTGCTGTCATAGGCGCTGGCGATACAGTCCTTAAGTTCCTTTTCCGTATAATCTGTCAGGAACAGCTTCATGACCTCATACGCTGTTTCCTGGTATGTCATGGACGCCAGCTTTTCAAGGGGCACATCCAGCTGCGGAATACAGGACGGCATGAACAGGCCGCCGTCCTTTGCAAGGCCCTGTAAGATGGCCATGGAAGCTGTCACTTCCTTTTCACCGCCTCTTGTACTCTGATAGGTTAATCCCATACTCTTTTTCCTCGCTTTTGAAATTCTCAATTAGTAATGTTACCAAAATATTAACATATTTCCCGGACAGACGCAACTGCAAACACTGATACCTTCCTTTTCCGCCCTTTATCTGGTATACTGATACAGCCTGTCCCCATACCGGCCGGGCCTCATCAGCCGCGGTATCCGTACAGGCCCAATAAGCCCGGGAGGAACATTATCATGACCTATGAACACATAGTTGCCGGAACCTTTGTAAGCCGGCCCAACCGCTTTATCGCCCATGTAAAGACAGGGAACAGAACAGTGGTATGCCATGTAAAAAACACCGGCCGGTGCCGGGAGCTTCTGATTCCGGAGCCGCGGTTATACTGGAATTCCATCCGGACGCAGCTGTTTCCGGAAGAAAGACCGAGTATGACCTGATTGGCGTATATAAAAAATGATCTGTTCATCAATATGGACTCCCAGGCCCCAACAAGGCTGCATGGGGTGGCTGACCTCACTGGACGGCAGCATGGACAGCCGCGGCTGTGCGGAAAAAGCCGGCTCCCCCTTTTCCCCTCTTGGACCTTATGTGCCCTGTGACATACGGCGGGAGGTCACCCACGGCGACTCACGGTTTGACCTGGCATTCTCCCTGAGAGACCGGGATACAAAGGCAGTGTCCCCGGCCTTTATGGAGTCAAAGGCGTAACCCTGGAGGAAAACGGTGTGGCCATGTTTCTGACGCGCCCACGGAACGGGGCATCAAACACTTAAAGGGCCTTATAGGGCCCATGAGGAAGGTTATGAGGCTTATGTCCTGTTTGTCATCCAGATGAAGGGCATCCGTGGCTTTACCCCCAATGACATGACCCATCCGGCCTTTGGGGACGCGCTCAGGCAGGCCCGTGAAGCCGGCGTCCATGTGCTGGCATATGACTGTCTCGTAACACCCGATACCATGATTGTGGATTCACCGGTAAAGGTCATTCTGGATTAGAACATGCCGCAATATACCCTTTTAATGCTCCGGGCCAGGGCCTCCCTTTGGGAAGCCCTGGCCGTTTCAGCATTCATGTTGAATAATATAATCCCCAAACTTCAGGTATTTTAAGAGCGACAGTTATTTTAAGAGCGGCAGTTTTTAAGAGCGGCAGTTGCCGCAGTTGCCGCAATTGTTCCAATTACCGCAATTATTGCAGTTATTGCAGGAGCAGCGGCAGTTTGAAGCCGCAGCGGTCCGGTCTGCTGCCTGGGCAGCTGTCCTTGCCTCAGCCGACTGATTACATCTGTTGTTGGCATAGAACCCTGCCATATAGCCCTGCCAGTATAAATCGCAGGTCCGGCCTGTTCCGCCGCATGACCCGGCAGTGCCTGCTGCGGCTGCGGCCGCAGTACTTCCGCAGTTTCCGCCTGCAGCGGCCGTTCTGGCAAACGCTGCATCCCCTGCATAATAAGCTCCCTCATAAGTTCCTGCATATTCATTCCAACCATTACAATTATTATAATTCATAGTGTTAATCTCCTTTCATCTAGGTTGTACTTTATTATACGGGGCTGGGCCAAAAGTGTGACAACCCTCCTTTTATTCCCACTGATACGTACTCTGCATATAATATCATAACAAACCTGAACGGTGATTCACTATGGTCTATCCGCTACATGAACTGAAACCGGGAGAACGGGCCGAAATCGTCTGGGTTATCAGCGAACCGCCTATGTCGCTGCGGCTGGAAGAGCTGGGTTTTACAGCCCCGGCACTGGTGACCTGTATTCTGAAGGGGAGGCGCGGCCGCATGTCCGCCTACCAGATACAGGACACGGTCATCGCCCTCAGGCCCCAAAATGCCAGGGAAGTGCTGGTGCGGCCTTTGCAGCCAGTTTAAACCTCCATGACTGCCTTAATACCGGTTGTCAAATACACGGGTAGACTTCTTCTCGCTTCTTGGAAGCTCGCCCAGCTCCACCAGCTTCACCACAGGAGTCAGGCCAATCCGCCCCTTAAACTGATTCTGGATTTCGATTTCCAGGGCGTATTTGTTAATGGATGGATTTGTCTCCACAAATAAGGTCAGCACATCCTTGCCCATCAGGTGGTCCACCATGACCTGGTATTCGCTGGAGGCACCTTCTATGGAGCTTAAAAGTTCCTCTATCTGGCTTGGGAATATGTTCACGCCCTTTACCTTGACCATATCGTCGGTACGCCCAATGAGGGTGCCGATTCTGGGATAAGGCGAACCGCAGGGACAGTCTCCCGGCACGATTCTGGACAGGTCGTGAGTGCGGTAGCGAATCAGGGAGCACCTTCCTTTTTCAGGGTAGTGATGACAATTTCTCCCACCTCGCCGTCAGGCAGCACCTCACCTGTCTTGGGGTCCACAATCTCGATATATATGTAGTCATCCCAGTAGTGCATGGCTCCCTGTTTCTCGCAGTTAATGGCAATTCCCGGCCCGTACACCTCCGTAAGGCCGTAAATGTCGAACAGATCCACTCCCAGCTCAGCCGCTATCCTGTTTCTCATCTTCTCGCCCCAGCGCTCGGAACCAATAACACCCTTTTTCAGATGGATGCGCTCTCCAATGCCTCTCTTGGCAATCTCCTCTGCCAGCAGCAGTGCGTAGGATGAGGTGGCGCACAGGACCGTGGACTTCATGTCCATCATCATGCGCAGCTGTTTATCCGTGTTGCCGGGTCCCATGGGAACGGTCATCGCGCCCAGACGCTCCGCTCCCAGCTGGAAACCGATTCCGGCTGTCCACAGACCATATCCCGGCGTAATCTGGATACGGTCCAGGTTTGTGATGCCCGCCATCTCATAGCGCGCAAACATCAGAGCCCAGTCATCCACATCCTTCTGGGTATAGGGAATGATGACCGGTGTTCCGGTGGTGCCTGAGGAAGAATGAATACGCACGATTTCCTCCTCCGGAGCAGCCATCAGGTCCCAGCGGATATGCTTCCCTTAAATCACCCTTCCAGGTAAAAGGGCTTTTCAAAGTCCTCCTGTGACTGTATCTGATTCACATTGACGCCTTCCAGCTTATGCTTGTAAAAGCACTCCTTGGCTGTCAGTTTCTTGAGCTGTTCCTTAATGAGAAGGAACTGGGATTCTTTCATCTTCATCTGGTTAATCCTCCGTTTATCTTATCATGGCGCTGGCTGCCGCGCCAGCTTCAGAGGCCTTCATATTCATGTCAGCGAACTTTTCCGGCACTCTTTTCAATGGCTGCCTCCATCTCCTCCAGGGAAATTCCTATCAGTCCGCTGGCAATGGCCGCTCCCAGCAGGGCCACATTCATCACCTTCGGAGAACCGCACTCCATGCCAATGGACGCTGCATCCACCACCACCAGGTTCTCCCCGGCATGTTCCAGGTATTCCATCATCTCCCGGCCCGTGTAGGCACCTCCTGTCGGGAAGCGGTCACCGGCCGTATGGGGCCGGGGATACCACCACACAGCCGCCCTTTTCAGGTAAAGGCAGGCACCGGACAGCCTCTGCCGGTTCAAAGCCGATGATCACGTCTGCCCGCCGTGGGGTATCAGCGGAGAATATATCTCCTCACCGATACGCACATGACTCACCACGCTTCCGCCCCTCTGGGCCATGCCGATGGTTTCAGCTCCCCTGGCCTCCATTCCCTTCTCCATGGCCGCCAGGGCTATGAGACGGGATGCCAGGACAGTGCCCTGACCACCTCCCGCACAGCAATACATTTTGTCATCTTATATACCTCGCTCAGCATCTTCCCTGTCCTGTCCGTCTGAAGCAGGACTATTTAACCGTTTCAATGGCGTCTACGGAACAGATCTGGCTGCACAGGCCGCATCCGGTGCACAGGCCGCTGTCTATGCGCACCATATCCCCGTCCAGCACCAATGCGGGACAGCCAATCATTGATGCAGGTCCGGCAGTTCACACATCTGTCCTCCGCAATCCTGCACGTCCGGAAGCTTTTTATGATAGCCGCACAGGGGGACTTGAAAATAATGGCTTTCCACGCCCTTCATGGCGGACAGCTTAAAGCACGGCGTCCACACACGCATTTAAATCCAGCGCGTCCACTGTAACGGTATTCTTTACGCCAATGCCCTCCAGCACCTTTGTAATGTCCACTTTCTCCACTACATTTCCCATCATGGTACGGCCTGTGCCCGGATGGGGCTGGTGGCCTGTCATGGCCGTGGTGGAGTTGTCCAGGATGCACAGGGTCAGGCTGGCCTCATTGTATACCGCATTGACAATACCTGTGAGACCGGAGGCAAAGAAGGTGGAATCTCCACAAAGGAAAATACCGTTTGTCGGCTCCACCCGCTGCAGCCCCTGGGCCACGGTAATCCGGCGCCATGCACGGCAGGTGTCCACCATATCCAGAGGCTTTGCATTGCCCAGAGTATAGCAGCCGATATCGCCGCAGTAAACTCCCTCTATGGGCGCCGCGCCCTCCCCCAGGCCTTCATTTAACTTCTCCATGGCTCTCTTTACCGCGTAGAAGGATGCCCGGTGGGGACATCCGGCACAGGTACCGGCGGACGCACCGGCAGCGGCGGAACCGGCAGGGGCTGCTTCCGGCTCCGCTGCACCGCCTTCCAGTCCTTCCAGATACCGGATATAGGCTTCTCCCAGATACTCTTCCAGAACCCTTCTGACAGACTCCACGGAGTTTTCACCGGCGGTCTGCACTTCCCCTGTAAGCTTGCCCTTTACTTCCAGAGGCAGATGGTGCCTGCCGCTAAGAAGAAGCAGCTCCTGTTCCAGAACCGGATCCAGTTCCTCCACAGCCATCACCTGGTCCAGTCCTTCTGCGAATTCCAGAAGCAGACGCTCAGGCATGGGATTGGGGTGGATACCTTAAGCACCCTTGCTCCTCTGTATCCGTTCAGGGCTTCCATGACAAACCCGTAGCTGATGCCATGAGTGATGATGCCCTTGACCGTGTTTCCCTCTTCCCTATGCAGCAGGTTGAACCTGTAGCTTGAAAAGTCCTCCCCTATAATGGGATTGCGCGCCTCAATCATCCTGTGGTTTGCATGGGACAGCCTGGGGAAAATGACCCATTTGCCGGAATCCTTGACAAAGCCCTCTGGCGCCGGAAGCTTGACCCGTTCCTTAAGCTCCACGCTGGCGCATCCGTGGCATAGCCTTGTGGTAGGGCGGAACAACACAGGGTATGATATTTCTCAGAATATTCAAGGCATCCTTAATCATCTCGTATGCCTCTTCCGGAGAGCTGGGATCAAATACCGGAAGCTTGGAAAACTGGCCGAACCTGCGTGTATCCTGTTCTGTCTGGGAAGATATGGGCCCCGGATCGTCGGCCACCACTACCACCATGCCTCCTTTACCCCACACATAAGCCAGGCTCATCAGAGGGTCTGAGGCCACATTCAGCCCTACCTGCTTCATGGTGACCATGGTCCTGGCTCCGGTGTATGCAGCCGCGGCCGCCCTCCATACCTGCCTTTTCATTGACAGACCACTCTACATAGATATCTCCGGGATTATGCTTGGCCACCGTCTCCAGTACTTCCGTCGAGGGTGTTCCTGGATAACCGGAAACCATAACTCCTGCCGGACAGCGCAGGCCGATAGCCTCATTACCCATTAAAATGATTTGGACATTCCCATTCTCCTTCCCAACCGTGTTTTGTTTGTCAGATATACGTTCAGACAGGCTTTAGACCCTTCTGATCCCATACATTCTGTTATGTTTTGGTATCATTATACGCAAAAAGGCCTGTCCTTTCAAGAAAGGACAGGCCTGAATCCCAAAATGCCTGTGATGCCACCAACTTTTTAATACGCTCTCAAACATGCGCGGGTACAACGGTACGGTACATTACTGCCCGCTTAACGCAGGCCTGCGGTCCGGATACCAGCGTAAGCTGTCGGCTGACGGCCTTTCCCCTTCCCTCAGCGGTCCATTTTGGCCGGCCGGCCTGTTACAGGGGATCCCACCATCCCCTGCTCTCTGTAAATGCCCTCTACGGTTTGATCTCCGCTTCAAGCGGTTTATTTCAATCCCCATCCTGAGTATGAGTACGGCTCAGAATACCCAGCAGACAGGCTGCTGATCAAGATTCAGCTTACTAGATATTATACAAGTTTTCCATCAGATGTCAAACATTTTTTAGCCTGAATCTACTGATCATTGGTAAAAGCTTAAAGTAATCCAGAATATAGAATACCAGACTCAGAATCATGCCGACCACACAGGCCAGCACCATTCCGGTGAGCTGCACATTGCCGAACTTCACGGCAATTCCGACCAATTACGTGACAAATATGACTGAGTGGGGCCAGATTTCTGGAATTTCCGTAATCCACCCTGGAATCCACCAGAATACGCAGACCTGAGGTACCAATCATACCGTAAAGCAGGAAGGAAATACCGCCGATAACAGGACCGGGTATGGTGCTGATAAGAGTGGAGAACTTGCCGATAAAGGAGCACACAATGGACAGCACGGCCGCTCCCGCAATCACGCGCACGCTGTATACGCGGGTGATTGCCATGACGCCGATGTTCTCCCCATAGGTGGTGGTGGGCACAGAGCCTATCAGTCCTGATATCATGGTGGAAAAATTATCTCCGAACAGGGAACGGTGAAGACCCGGATCCTTTAAATCCTTCCCACAATCTTGCTGGTCACCACCTGGTGGCCGATGTGCTCAGAGGTGATGACCAGGAGCACCGGAAGGATCATCATGATAGCCTCCAGATTAAACTTAGGCGTGCTGAAATTAGGCAGGGCAAAAACAGGAGCCGCTGCCACCTCGGCAAAATCCACGATACCCGCGGCAAGGGCAGACGCGTAGCCCACAATGACCGCTATGAGGATAGGGATAACCGAGAAGAACTTTCTAAACAGGATGGAACCAAATACAGCGGTTCCCAGGGTAAGAACAAACACAATTGTCTTTCTGGGGTCCAGCACCTCGTCCAGAAGCCCTGCATTGCTGGCAGCTGAACCGGGCTCCAGTCCTATGAGCGCAACCACCGGGCCTGGCTGCCGGCGGAAGGACCACCTCAATCCATTCTGTCCCGAATTTATATACAATAAAGGCCAGGATACAACCGCAGAACCCCACTGCCACGAATCCACCCAGGGCATATTCATATCCGAAATTACTGATGACCACGCCTGCCGGCGCCAGAAATGCAAAGCTGGATCCCAGATAGGCCGGGGCCTTTCCCTTTGTCACTCCGATAAAAAGCAGAGTGCCCACGCCGTTCATAAACAGCACCAGCCGGGTTTATGCCAAATATAAACGGCACCAGGATGGATGCGCCGAACATGGCGAACATGTGCTGGATGCTGAGGGGTACCAACAGGTTAAAGGGTACCTTGTCCTCTACTTGAATGATGCGTTGATTTTCCATTGTTTTCCTCCTTTGTTGTCCACTTGTTTCATACTCTGTTTCCTGCCGCGCGCCTCCGACCTGAGTTTATGTCTGCTTATCTTACCTCTCAAAACACCGTTCGCGATGGAGAACGGATGAATCCCATGACTCCTCCCGCAGGCTGAACATTTACGGGTGTAGCTGGCACATTCTGTCCTTAAAATACGGCTGATTTCCTCCTCTGTGCTGCGTCTCTCCTCGGCCAGGTTCTCGGCCTGAACAGGAAGCCCCACCTTTCTGGAGAACTGGAAAAAAGATCCAGCATCTTATAGTAGCTCTCAAATCATACAGGTCCTCTCCCGGGCTGTAAGGAAACTCCAGTTCCGTCACGTCACGGTATTCCCTGCAGTAATCCTTCCACAGGTCCATGACCATCTTATTGTCTATGTCAATGGAACAGGTGATGAGCTTATAAATTTCCTGCCGGGTGAATTCCCCCATATCATCCCGGTGTACATGCTCAAAACTCATATACAGCGCCAGCAGCTCGTCCACCTCCATCTTCTCATAAATGGAAGGCGTGTCCATGCGGCCCATATCTTAACCAGCGTATCATATCTCAGCAGGAAGGTTGAGAAGCTGCTCAGGGAATCCCACATATGCCTTCATAATAGGCATGGGCATTCTGGAAAGACCGTCCTCAATGACCTCCGGCTCGTCGGTGGCAGCCAACGAATCCCTCGTCGTAAGACCGTATCTTCCGGCCCGTCCCGCAATCTGTTTTATCTCCTCGGATTCAGGGTACGCTTATTTACCCGTCAAATTTGCGTGTTTCCACAAACACGATTCTGCGTATGGGCAGGTTTAACCCCATGCCGATGGCGTCGGTGCTGACCACCACCTCTGTCTCCTGGCCAGGAACCTGCGCACCTGTTCACGCCTGGTGGCGGGAGGCAGGCTTCCGTAAATAACGCTGCAGTGGATTCCCTCGTTCTCCAGGTAACTGCCAGGGCCAGCACTGATTTTGAAAACACAATGAGGGCATCGCCCTTTTTAAATCCTGTTTCAGATTATAGGGCTTTTCTCCATGGTCAGCCAGGGTGTTCCGCTTATGGCGCACCACCCTGTACTGGTCGCCGCACCGCTTAATCATCTGAACCACAATATCCTCTGCCTCGGGAGCCATGCACAGGTGGATTTCCTCTGCCCGAAGCCCCAGCACTGCCCTGGTCCAGTTATGTCCGCGGTAGGGGTCGGCTATCATCTGGCATTCGTCCACCACCGCGATGTCGAAATATTCATGGTCGTTTAACATCTCTACGGTACAGGACTGGCAGACCGCTCCAGGCACCTCCAGCGTCTCCTCGCCTGTGACCATGGAACAGGACAGGCCCTCTGTGTTGAGCTTGTCATAGACCTCCAGGGCCAGCAGTCTTAACGGCCCGAAGTAAGCCATGCCTGCACTCCTTAAGACGCTCCAGGGCGTCGTGGGTCTTGCCGCTGTTGGTAGGTCCCACGATGAAGGATGAACCTGCGTTTCATCTCCCTGGGTATTCCTGCTCCGGCTTCTGTTTCACAGACTCCAGGATCCCCTTCTTGATGGTTTTCGGAATGTAGAACAGCTGGTATGCCCTCTCCAGAGAATTAGTGAGGAGATAACGGCGGATGCCCTGCATCTTCAGCACCTGCTCCAGTTCCTCCAGTGACAGGCCGGACAAATACTCCAGGTCCTTTCTGGCAAGGGCTTCCACAGAATTCGTTCATCTGGCGGCAGCTGGACTCCCACTGCTCCAGGGCAGGCCCTGTCAGATGCCCCTCCCTTGCGCATGAGATAGGCGCATACCTTTGACAATGGCGTGGACATCGCTGAGTTCGTTGGACTTCACCAGCGGCTTCAGGTTGGCCTCGGTCAACCGCATCATGCGTTTCCTGAGTTCGGCACCTGTCATGGCCCGGTAGCGTTTGTTCACATTCCCAAAGAACAGGCCCTGGTAATATTCCGCCAGATACTGCTCGCACTCCTTTTTTATCTCCATGGATTTCCTCTTTCTTCCAAATATTCGTAAAAGCAGCCAGACGCATATGTTTCCATATCCATCTGGCAGCACATTATACCATGGTTGTATCTACAAAATGTTCAAACCCCGATATACCATATTCTGCACACACGCTGTTGATTCCATCCACGATTTCCTCCCGTGAGTAATTGGCGGTGTAGAGTTCCTCATCCTTCAGCTGGTTGAGGTACATATAAAACGTGAGGGCCATCTCCAGACAGTCCAGGCTGTCCGTGTCCAGCTCGTCGGTAAGAAGGTTCTCCGCGTCATTGATATTTCCCTCATCCACCAGATCCTTAAGCCGCTTATATACCCGGTCAAGGTCCGTATACTTGTCCTCATCCTCGGGAAGGTCATAATCAATATCGCTCTTTCCAAGAACCAGCCTGGCAATCGCCCTCACCAGATCGCTGATTGTCCTCATAACATAATCGTCCTGATATCCCATGTCATTTCATCTCCTGAATTTAGTGGATTCTGTTTTGCACATTTAAACTTAGTATAGTTGATAACCTTTCCTCCGTCAAGCAGTCTGTGGCCACAATGATGAACCAATGGCAGATAGGGACCTGACTGCCATGCACCAAAGGTTTTGCGGCACATACGCTATCCTAAGACTCAATCTGCCCGACTATAGGCAGATTTTATATTTCAGGAGTGACTGGATGGAACACCCACATTTTATCATCGCTTTTACCGGTAATGAACAGACCGGCAAGGAGGTCTTGTTTAAAAGCTCACCGCCCAAAGGGCCCTGCTATGCCTTCCTGTATGCGGGACATGTCCTGCCCCCATGGTGATTTTTCATATGACAGCCGCCGCTATAAGGCAGTGAACCTTCCCGGAGTCCTGTCCCTCAGCTCCCCGTCAGAGGAAGCCAGCTGCACGGCATCCTATCTCTGCTCCGGACACCCGGACGCCATTCTGGTGATAGGCCACGCGCTTCATCTGGAAATCCTTCTGGGACTTTTAAAAGAAATCCTGAGTCTTGGACCGGTCAGGGACTCCTCCATTCCCGTTGTCCTGTGTGTCAGCCGCTGTGAAGAAGCCAGACGGCAGGGCATCCGCATTGATTTTTCACTTCTTCACGATGTACTCCAGATTCCGGTCGTCCCCCTTCACGGATACGGCGGGAACAGATGGACGACTTAAAAGCAGCCCTCCACTATGCTCTCCAGCCCCATCACAGGCACGATTTTCTCTACGACTGTCTGGACTTTTCTCCCTGCCGCCTGGCTCATGAGTGCATGATGCCTGAAATAAGCCCGTCTCAGGGAAAAAAGCGGAATATAAGCCCGGAAGCAGGATGGATCCGAAGAATATGTGAAGCGCTGCTGCTATTGCTCTTAATTGGACTTACCGCCTGTCTGTCCATCCGGCTTACAGACTGTCTCTGGCCGTTATTTTTTGAAACTGAAACCGTCCTGTGGGCCTGGGCAGAATGGTTTGGAATACCTGCCTGGCTGGCTGCCCCCATGGTTCATGGTGCATTTCGCGCCGTGTCATGCACCATACTGGTAATGCTCCCAATGCTTTTTCTGCTGTTTCCCCTGTTGGGTTTGCTGGGAAGATGCAGCTGCTTTCCCTGGGCCGTATATCTGTCAGACCTGCTGACAGAGTTTTTTATTGAAAAACCTTGTAATACCGCCAGCCATTACAAGTCATACGGTATCTTTTCCACCCTTTTCTCAAGTACCGCAGATCACACCATTCCGGTCCTTGACAAGGCAGCGGCAGCAGCTGTCCCGTCCGGCATTCTCATATGGTTTCTTGGCAGCATGGCATATGCCGGACCGGAAACAGGTTACGGCACCCTACTGTTTTCGGATATAGCCGGAGGGAACCTGTTAACTGCCATCACACATTTTCTTGAGCATCCGGCCCGTCTCCTTGGACTGGACGGCACCATACTGGCTGCTTTTATCCTGGGTATTTTTTCCCATGGAATGGCGCTTCCCGCCATGATGATGATATATCTGAAAACAGGAGGAATCCCTTCCCCTTCATCCCCCTTCATCCTCGGACAGGTGCTGGCAAATCACGGGTGGACCTGGCGCACTGCCCTGTGCACCTGTCTCATGGCTCTGACCCGCTTTCCAAGCATCACTGTCTGTCTGAAGATGCGCAGAAGCCCCGGCCATACTCCGTACTTTTTTTGGGGGCGGCTGCTGGTATTCATTCTCGGTATCACCCTGTGCTTTCTCATAGCTTTGACAGGCAGAATATCCGGTTGACACCTGCGCTCCCATCATAATGCAGCAATCCCTTTCCCTCTCCATAAAATCATTCCCGGAATATGGCCCTGCCCCAGAAATATCTTCCAGTGCATGTCCCCCATTTTCTGGGGATTCTTTCTTGACTGCCGTGTCTCCTGAGCCTATAATGGAACTAAGCAAACAACAGGATACATATATGGACATTCAAAAACGCAGGACATTTATCATCAGCTTTATTTACTTTGGAATCATAGGTGTGCTCTGCTATATAGGGTTAAAGAAACTCCTTCCCATACTGATTCCCTTCATGGCCGCCATGGCTATTGCAGCCATGCTGGAACCGGCAGTGTCTCTACTGGACAGACACATGAAGGGCGGAAGGGCGCGGCCGCCGCAGTTGTGCTGCTGGTCTTTTATGGTTCCATTCTGACAATCATGTGCGTGTCTGGCAGCCAAATCCTGTCATCCATACAGGAACAGGCAAAAAAGCTGCCGGGCATCTACAGCCAGACCATCGAACCAGGTCTGTCCCACTTCTTTTCCCTGTTGGAAAACAGTTTCCCCGGACACAGCATCCACATATCAGCCCTTGGACAAAGCCTGGAGCGTTTCATGGAAAATGCTTCTGTGGGCATCTCCTCCGGACTGCTTGGGTGGGGCGCCTCTGCCATAAGCGGTATTCCTGCCCTGGTCTTGATTTTGTCATCGCTGTGATCGCATCCTTTTCCTGACAGGCAATTACAGGGGAGACGCTGGATTTCCTGCTGTATCAGATTCCTGATGACAGACGGCAAATGCTCTTACAGGTACTTCTCCATATCCGTAAAGTCGCCTGCCGGCTTCTGCGGGCTTATGCGCTCCTGATGCTCCTGACATTTACGGAACTTTATATCGGTTTCCTGGTGCTGGGCATTCCGGCCGGATTCACGCTTGCCTGCATCACCTCGCTGGTGGATATTCTGCCGGTCCTTGGCACAGGCACCGTGCTTCTTCCCTGGGCATTCATAGCCTGGACGACCGGCTCCGGAAGCCTGGCCATGGGTCTTGTGTGCCTGTATCTGCTCATAGCAGTGGTCCGCCAGACCCTGGAGCCCAAAATCATCGGCCATCAGATGGGCCTGTCCCCCATAGCCACCCTCCTGTGCATCTTTGCAGGCGGCAAGCTTCTGGGTTTGACCGGTATATTCCTGTTCCCCATAGCCGCCACCGTACTGGCCGAACTGCACAGCGGAAATAACCTCCCCGCCCAGAACCAGGTTTAACCTGCAGCATCCCACCAGGCAAGAACACAACCATACCCCAAAGGCAGGTGTTGTATATGAAGTTCTTCCATAACGTTACAGCCAAGATTGCGCCGGCATTTTCCTCAAAGCCGCATTAAAATCCACCGCCCCCAGAACAAGGCGCCTGAAAGGACAGAAAGTCCGTTCTTTTAGATTTTTTGCAGCCGGCCTGGTTCTGGCCGCTGTCTCCGGCCTGCTGGGACTCTGTGCCCGGTGCCCGGGTTCGCCAGTTTACTCCGTCACCGTGTACCCGCTCCTGGCCGGTACATTGGGACGGTTGTGCAGCCTGTTTCCATTTTCCCTTTCCGAAATCGGGCTGTATTCCCTCTGCCTGTTCTGCATATGCTACATGATTCTGCATATCAGGCAGCCTGTTGTGGTGTTCTCCCGTGCCTTTTTTCTTTGCTGTGTCCTGTTATTCGTGTTCACCATAAACTGCGGCATCAACTATTACCGGAACCCTTTTCCATGAGGCAGGCATTGCCGCAGAAAAAATCCTCCACCGAGGAGCTGCTGGCGCTGTGCCGTTATCTTACAAACCAAATCAACAGCTCTCTGACAGAAATAGACCACTCCGGCGAAATCCTGGACGGCCTCTACCGGGACAGACCAGAGGCAACCCCCGCGCCATCAGCCCGGGAGCTTTCAAAGCTTGGAAGGGACGGCAGGGCAGCCATGGTCCGGCTGGGCCAGTCTTACCCCCAGCTGGAGGGTTATTATCCCTATCCAAAGCCTCTTATCAACTCCAGACTGCTGTCCGTGCAGCAGCTCTGCGGCATTTATTCCCCTTTCACCATAGAGGCAAACTACAACAGGGAAATGCCTTACTATAACATCCCCCATACCATCTGCCATGAATTGTCTCATCTGAAGGGATTTATGCGGGAAGATGAAGCCAACTTCATCGGATACCTGGCATGTATCGGCTCCGACTCCCCGGACTTTCGCTACAGCGGCTATCTGACCGGCTGGGTCTACGCCGGCAATGCCCTGGCCAGGGTGGACCCCGAAAGTTATTATGACCTTTATACAAAGCTGTCCCCTCAGGCCGCTCAGGACCTGGCCTGGAACAACCAGTTCTGGGAACGCTTTGAAGGACCTGTGGCAGAAGCCTCCACCCAGATGAATGACAGATATCTCAAAGCCCACAGCCAGGAGGACGGCGTCAGAAGCTATGGACGGATGGTGGATTTGATGCTGGCATATTATAAGGACCAATTAAGGGAGGATTAGGTTAAATCCTCCCTTTCCGCTTATATGCCGTCCTCCCCTCCCAGTCCCCCTACTTCCTGCTTGTGGTTCATCGTCAATGTCTCCACCCGGTACAGATGGTTGTACATGGATTCATAGGCGCGCTCGCCATTCATATCAGGATGTTTTCATATATCTGTGTATGGTATGACACCACCTCATCCCGTGGAGTAGTGTATTTCAGGGAAAGGAACTGATGGTTGGCTGTAATATAGGTATTGCATCAGGCAGTCCACAAGGAGCTGGTTGTGGGATGCCTTTGCTATAGCCTTATGAAACCAGGCGTCTGCTTCAAAAAATGAATTGTTCTCCTTTGCCTTCAGCTTGCGTATCTGGTTAATGCTGTCAAACAGTGCATTCTGCAGCTCTTTTATGTCATCCGCCGACCGGTTCAGGGCCGCCTCTCTGGCTGCCTGGGATTCGATAAGTCTTCTTAGTATAATTGTCTCCTTTAATAACGTAACATTTTCCATAAAAGGTGTTCCATAGGATGTGTCGGACAGGGTGCTGCCGGATGATATCACCAAGGTCCCGGAACCCGCCGATGTCCTCACGATTCCTGCGTCTGCCAGCTGTCTTAAGGCTTCCCTCACCGGAATGCGGCTGGTATCATAATAGTTTGCCAGCTTCCCGCTCCGTGGGAAGCTTCTGATTTCGTCCGGTATTCTCCTGTTAATATTCGTTTCTTTAGATCTTCTAATATGACCTCACTCAATTTTTGTCTTGCCATCAATTCGCCCCTCCCGGTATATTTTTAATCCCGCATACATGTATTTTGGTATATATTATACCATTATATCTCTTAAATTCATATCAATATTTATATTTTATACCAATATATCATCTTATTTTGTATAACTTATATACTATCCGGTCTTTTTATCTTTAATATATTGATTTTATACAAAAATATATATGCTTTTGGTATAAAAGCGCGCGAAAACACATGAAAAGGAGATACAATGTACAGGGAATTTTTAAAAGCAAAAGATGATTTCTTAGCCGCCGCATCCCGCACATACGAGAGCAGGATTCAAACCGGAACCGGCGGAAACCTGAGTGTCCGTATTCCGGGAACTGACCTGATGATTGTCAAAGCCCAGCGGATTTTCCTACGGGCAGTGAGTGAGAATATAACCATAACTGATTTCCAGGGAAACCTTCAGGAGGGTCTGTACAAACCCACCAGGGAATCCACCCTTCACGGCAACCTGTATGCCCGATACCCAAAATAGGAGGCATTGTACATACACACAGCCCTATTCCATCCTCATTTCTCTGAATGACAGACAGCTGGAATTAATCACCCTTCATTCCCAGCTCAAATTGAAAAAACCGGTCAAGGTAGTGGATGTCACCACCCAGGCCGTAACTCAGGAGGAACTGCCTAAGGTGTTTAAAGTTCTGGATACAGAGCCGGAGACCGCTGCCATCATCTTAAAGGGCCACGGCATTGTCGCCATATCGTCCAGTGCAGTGAAAGCAGGGCAGATCGCCGAACTGATTGAAGAAACCGCTATGATTGCGTGGAACAGAAAAACTCAGAAAGTAAAGGAGAACAGATATGACAAACTATACCATCACACCTATTAATACAGGATTCACCAACACAAGCAAGGGCCAGTACTTATATCACCACAGCGTACACAAATTCTATGATGTGGAGGGCTTTGTAAAGCTCCCTGTCACTGTATTTCTGGTACAGGGCGGCGGAAAGAAAATTATGATCGATACAGGAATGTCTGATACAGAAATTGCCGGAAAATATCACCATCCCGGCTCTGTGCAGCCAGAGGGTTATGCTGTTTATGAACAGCTGGAAAATCTGGGAATCAAGTGCAGTGAGATAACGGATATTATTTTTACCCATCTCCACTGGGACCATGTCTATTATCTGGACCGCTTTGTAAATGCTGATCTTCATGTCCAGAGAACAGAATACCAGTTTGCCGTAAATCCCATTCCTCTTTACTATAAATCCTATGAGTATCCGGTTCTGGGACTGAAACCTCAGTTTGACGGCAGAAGCTTTAAGCTTTATGACGGGGAGGCAGAGATTTTTGACGGTATCAGCGTATACCCACCCCAGGCCATTCCGTGGGCCACCAGACTGTTGTGGTTAATACCAGCCAGGGCAGTATCACTGCTGCGGCGACCTTATCTTTACCTATGACAACCTAAAGCCTGTACCGAAATGCATTATGACATCACCACCTCCAGGACGCTTCTTAGATATCGTGGATGAATGGAACAGCATTGTAGAACTGAAGAAACGGGCAAGAGCCAGGAATTCATCCTTCCAACTCCACGCGCCTGAGATGATTGAAATTGTAGACTCAAAAGAGTGTACGGAAATTAGGAGGCAGCATGGAACACAACAGAATCGCCCTGATAGCCTCTCTTGATACCAAACTGCAGGAAACCTTATATGCCAAACATGAGATTGAATCATGTGGAGGCCAGGGACTCATAATTGATATCAGCACCAAAACCCTGGTGGACGCCGACGATGCGGTGGGGCCTGCCGATATCCTGGCCCGTTACGGGATGACCTGGGAAGAATTCGGTCCCTTAGATAAGGCCCAGAGTATCGAAACCATGTCAAATTCCCTGACCGCAGTCATGCCTGCTTTGTATGCGGAAGGGTTATTTGATGCATCATTCCATCAGGGGAGGACAGAGATATGCGGATGGCTGCCGCAGTATGAGAAGTCCTGCCATTTGGCGTACCTAAAATTGTGGCCTCTTCCCTGGCCTGCGGCAGAAGAACCATGGAACAATATGTGGGAGACAAGGATATCATGGTCGTCCACACGGTTGCAGACATTTCCGGGCTTAATTATACCACAAAACTGTGATTCACAATGTCTGTCACGCTGCCCTGGGCATGCTCCAACCCAAAGACAGGTGACTCCTGATTCCCGTAAAAAGATTGCCGCAACAATGCTTGGAATTACATCCAAAGGCGTTGAGGGAGCACTGCGCCTCCTGCCTGACGGCACATGAAAAAACCTGCTTCCACGCCAATGGCGTAGGGGGCGCTGCATGGAAAAACTGATTGAGGAAGGTGCCTTTGACCTGATTGCGGATATAACACTCCACGAACTTACCTGCGAAGTCCTGGGCGGGTATTGTACCAGGTGCAAACAACGGCTAAAACGGAGGCAGCCGTTAGGCATCACGTCCCTATGGTCGTCGTGCCCGGTGCCCTGGACATGCTTGATTTCTTCATTGACGAGGACGGGCGGGGATTACCGGATGATATTGACCGCAGAAAGAAGGTCTATCACAATTCAAGTATCGTCCACACCAAAATTTACAGGGAAGAGGCAGTAAAGCTGGCCCGCGTCCTGGCCGGGCGCCTGAACAAAAGCACTGCCCTGTATCCTATCTGGATGAAGGCTTCTGCGAAGGCCGCGGAAGGCGGTCAATGTAGCGAGCCCGGAGGTGGATGAGGCCTTTATAAGCACCATCAAGCCACTTCTGGAACAGCATATAAAAATTATTGAAGTAAGGGGTAATATCAATTCGGACAGCTGTCAGAAGGCAGTTGCCGCAGCTATAATGAATCTTGTATAGGAGGGTGGATTTATGACTACAACCATAAGCGTTGCCGGTTTGTTCCTGGCGCTGTTCCTGCTGGTATACCTGGCATTTTAAAGGGACACAGCGTAATAATCATCCCGCACCAATCGTTGCCATGGTAGCTGTAATTTTTCTGCCCGGCTTTGACTCCCATCTCATGGCAAATTATACGGAAGTTTATATGACCGGTTTTGCAAACTACGCAAGGAACTATTTCCCCTTGTATTTATTTGGGGCTGTCTTTGCGAAATTAATGGAGGTAAGCGGGTATGCGGATGCCATCTCCCATCTTATCGCCAGCAGGCTTGGCAAGGAAAGAGCTATACTGGCAGTTGTCCGCAATGCTGCAGCAGTCGCGCGCACTTACATACGGAGGCGTTTCCCTCTTTGTAGTAACCTTCGTGGTTCTTCCCATAGCCATCTCTCTTTTCAGGGCGGCCGACATCCCAAAAGGCTGATTCCAGGCTCCATTGCCCTTGGGGCATTTACCTTTACCATGACAGCTCTTCCTGGCTCTCCCCA
>SCPN01000622.1_pt1 | contig 32925 bp, 34 predicted proteins | sample 6106831 | NCBI WGS metagenome assembly SCPN01 (sample SAMN10720447, study PRJNA508395) | human gut metagenome | isolation source: Participant 1, 0 month
CTGGCTGCATTATTTCCCGGAACTTTCCCAATACGCCAGAGAAATACGTGAATATCTTACACGCCCGAAGGAGGTGATTAACATGTTTTCTGAAGCATTAAGGATATTGGATAATAATACTGCCGAACTGATGGCTGACAGGTTTAAGGCACAGCTTGAAAATGCCAAAATTGAAGTAAAGGCTGTAAAACACGAATTAAAACTACCAGAAGGAGTTAAGCAGCCAGACAGGAATTAAAATCACCAAGCAGGAAGTGGATGCTGCTAAACAGGAAGCTGAAAATGCAAAGACTCAATCCGATGCTAAAATAGCTGAACTTGAAGCCATAATTAAAGAGCTTCGTAAAAATCTTAAGTAAAGACCTTGCATGACAATGCACTTTACTTAATAACATCAACAGCCCGGACATATCTTAATTGATAATATCCGGGCTGGTTTAATATTATATTTATAAAATAATTACTAGATAAGCAATTAACATTACTACTTGCTCCATCATGTAGTTCTTTGCTTTTTCTGTTGATTCTGCATAATTTTCAAGATCCAAATAATATTGAATTGTCAACATATCATGCATATATAAATCAACTTTATAACATGCAAATGATGTAATTCTTAAAACACCGCAATACAGCCCATGCCATATTGCGGTGTACACTCTCCGAACAATGCCGGAAACCATAATTTTTAAAGATTATAACACCCCTTAAATGCACTTGCATCCACCTTAACTGATGCTGTGTCATAATCAATTTTTTTGAGACTGATACAGTCTATGAAAGCTTCTGAATCAATCTTTTGAAGCGACTTTGGACAAACCACTTCTTCAAGATGTATACAATTTTCAAATGCATTGTTGCCAATCTCTTTTACACCTTCCGGAAGAACGACTTTAACAATATCTGTACGCTCTGAAAAAACATCTTCTGATATGTACGAGAAGTCTGACATATCAATCTCTTTCATTGTTTTGTTGTAAAGGTATACTTTGATTCTTTCCTTCATACTCCCCACCCCGCATATTCTTTATTGTTCTAATAATTTTGCTATCAGCGGACTTACTGCTGATGCCTGTGCTTCGTAAAAGCTCTGTGGACTGTTTTTCATTATACTTTGAAATGCCTGTGACATTGCCGGCATGACCACACTGTTTAACTGTAATTCATCAAAATGCTTTAAATCAGGAACTGATGTTGATGAAACTGAATTGTTGCTGTCAACTGACTGGATTTTTGAATCAGTGCTGTTTCCCTGTCCGTTAATCTTTTCAAGAAGTTCTGTAATTGTATTCTGAAAATATTCATAATCTTCATAACTAAAAAGGTCACTGCTCATATATGAATTCAGCTTACTGTCGCTGCCTGAACCGATTGAATGCACCTCTGTATTAACTGAAAGACCAGGATAATATGTATTTCCTGCATTTCCTGTGCTTACATATGCATGGCTCAAATCTGTTGCCTGCATTGAATCGGTTGTCCATGAATCGTTGCTCAACGCACCGTCTAATATGTCATTAATCTTATTTATGTAATTAACCGTCTCATCATATGGAGGAACACCACCATACTTCTGAACCGCACCACATCCGGCATTATAGCCTGCAAGTGCAAGTGAAACATTGCCATTATAATCATCTAAAAGCCATGACAAAAGCTTGGCACCTCCGGTTATGCTCTGTCTTGCATCATATGGGTCTTCCACTCCATATGATTCCGCCGTTGATGGCATAAGCTGCATTATTCCCATTGCACCGCATGATGATGTGGCATTGACATCAAAACCTGATTCTGCCTGTGCTACAGCTTTTAAAAGATTAACATTAACTCCATATTCCTGTGAAACATCTTCAAAAATCTCATCGAGTGTCTCATCGCCGCATGAACGGTTATATACATTATCAAATGATGTAGCCTGACCTGTCTTATCTGCCGGACCCTGTACAAGATATTGATTACCATCTAGTATTGTAACCGGTTGAATTACATTCATTCCCATCTTCCCTGCCTTCTAATATTAATATATTCATTATAAGCCTTTTCAAGTATCTGTCTTTCATTGGCAAATCGTAACAGATGAAATGCCTCATGGTACTTATAATACCCGGAATCTTCAAAAAACTCTTCTCTCTGCGGTTTGCTGTAAAAGCTGTCCGCAGCACAAAGATACCAATGAACAGTCTTTTTTATCGTATCTGACACCGTATTAAACGTATATTGTGTGTCGCCTATATACTTAACTATCTTAACGGATGCACCGCTCTTCTCTTCCCTTACCGCAGTATCCTGTGGTTCTTCTCCGGTTCTACCGTTCCTTTCGGAAGAACCCAGCCTTCATATCTGTTCTTGTAATTCTTGTACAATACAAGAATCTTGCCTCTGAAAATAACCACACCACCACAGCTTGTTGCCTCAGCCATTGCAATTCCTCCTGTGATATATATTAATTATACAACTAAAGAACCACAATATCAACCAATGAATCAGTATTCTTCTTATTTAAAATACAAAATCAGTATTTTAAATCAATATTTTTCAATCAATATTCACCAAAAAATGCATCCAGAAGTGCTTTTGTTACCTGCTGTGCACCAGGCACGCCTGTATATCCTCCTTCAAGTATAACGCAGAAAGAAATCTGCGGATTTTCATATGGTGCATAACCGATAAACCATGAATGTACCCTGTCGCTGTTATCAAACTGTGCCGTTCCTGTTTTTCCGGCAACTGTATATGATGTATATGTAAATGCGTAACCTGTACCCTCAGTCACAACCGCACGACAGAATTCTCCAATTGTATCAGCCTCAGACGGCGTACATACAACAGACTTCTGTTTTGGTGTTGTCATACTCACAACATCGCCAGAACGCGTCTGGACTTTTTCAACAAAATACGGCTGCATCATAACACCTCTGTTTGCAATTGCAGAGATAATCATAAGATTGTGCATAGGTGAAACCATTGTTTTACCCTGACCGATACCGGTCTCCTGAATCTCACTTACCCCTGAATTTTCGTCAAGTGTAAAGCTGCTGACGCTCGACTCTATTCCGATATCAAGATTTTTGTTATAATAAAAATCTTCGCAGAGCTGTCTGTATTTTGAAAGATTCAGCCTGAATCCTATTGTTGAAAATACACCGTTACACGAATTGGCAAATCCCAGTTTTAAATCCTGATGTCCATGGACAGAACCATTATAACATGGAATTGTTGTTCCTCCGTTGACATAGGCACTTCCTGTACAGTCAAAAGAATAATTTTCATAATCAGGATATTCCCTTACATATTCAAGAGCAGTAAGTACCTTAAACGTAGAACCCGGCGAATAAAGTCCCTGTGTTGCCCTGTTAAGAAGCACAGAATCAGAGCTGTCATAGCCAAGCCACTCACTGTACATTTCAGGTGCTTCATTCGGGTCATAATCCGGCTTTGAAACCATTGCGAGAACCCTTCCTGTCGAAGGTTCCATTGCAACTACTGCACCTTTATTACTTCCCAGTGCCTTATATGCAGCCTCCTGAAGCTTTGGAACAAGCGTTGTAACAACATCATATCCAACTGATTTCTCACCGCTCAGATCATCTGAGAGCTGATTAATTATATTACCTGATGTGGACAATAATTCATAATTGGCAACACCTTCAACACCTGTTTTTGCAGAAGCCAGTCCTACAACATGGCAGAACACTTCGGAAAACGGGTAAACTCTCGTCTCATTTCCATCCTCATCAATATCTGTTTCTGCAAGGATCTGTCCGTCAGCTGCAAGAATGTTGCCTCTGACAACCTTATTTTCAAGATTATCGATTCGCTTATTATAAGGATTATTTACAATTGTAGAAGCCTCAAAGACATTAAAATATACAAGATAACTTGCCATCATGAGAAATAATGCAACGAAAATAAATGATATTACATTAGTTTCACGATTTCTAAGCCCCTGCTTTTTTTTATCAACTATATCATTAGGCTTTGTGTTTTTCTTTTTTAAGTTTCGTGTTTTTACCTGCTGATTCATTCTTAATTTCAACCTCGTCCTGTCTCATATTATACATTCCGTTAATCAATGCAAACATTATAAGTGAACTTACAATAGAACTTCCGCCGTAACTTACAAAAGGAAGCGTGACACCTGTCATAGGTATCATCTTCATAGCACCTCCAACCGTAAGAAACACCTGAAATCCATATGTAACACCAAGTCCTACCGCCACAAGCCTGTAAAACAGTGTTTTACATCTTGAAGCAATATTCATCATCAGTATAAGATTATTAAGACATATAAGCAGCAATGCAACTGCAAATATAGCACCGAACTCCTCTGTTATTGCCGAAAACATAAAATCCTTTTCAGCAACAGGAATTTTATCTGGAAGTCCCTGTGCAAGTCCGCTTCCAAACCACGACCCCATACCTATCGCAAATAATGACTGGCATATCTGGTAACCTGTTGAATCTATTGTGCTCCAAGGGTCTTTCCAAATAAGGACACGCTGTCTTACATGGTTGAAAATCTTATATGCACCAGCTGCAGCAACACTTCCGGCAGCAAGTCCTATTCCGACATAGCTAAGTTTCCTTGTCGCAATAAAGAGCATCATAAGATAAACAACGAAAAATATAAGTGCAGCACCCAGATCTTTTGATATTACAAGTATAATAACATGAATTGCCGCTATAACCGTAACTTTTACTGTCTGTTCAAATGACGTAGATTTATTAAACATTGAAGCAACAAACATCACAAACAGAATTTTAACAAATTCTCCAGGCTGTACAGAAACAGGTCCCAGTGTAAGCACAAGATTAGCACCGAATACTTCCGTGCAGAAAAGCACAGCAAGCAGGAGTGTAATACCTGTTATGCAGTAAATCCAGCCCATATTTCTAAAACTCTTTACTCTTTTTAACAACGCCGGTATAAAAAAAGTAATAATAGTTCCACCGGCTGCAATCAGAAACTGCTTCACACATTTATCATAATCAAGACGACAAATCATTATAAATCCAACCGCCATAAGCATACACATATTATTTACAAGCAGACGCGAAGCTTTTGGATATAAAACGTCATACACAAATATCGTAACAAAAAGATATATAAACTGTGCGAAATATAATATAAGATATTTTATATCTTCATTATTAAGCTGATAAAGTATCAAAAAGCCCAATAAATGTATCATAAACATTATTACATTCTGAAATGCGTATGTAAACTTTCGCTTCTCTTCTTTCATAACGGCACCACGATATGCCGCTGCCGCATAAAAGCAGAGCAAAAATGCAAATATATACTTTGATACTTCTATAAACACTAACTGCATTATTCCACTCCTACAGCATAATGACCTGTCCATGCAGTTTCATCATGCATATTATCATAATCCTTTCTGATATAATCAGGATTAATCTCTTCTAAAAGACTGCTGTCATAGCCGACATCAATTCTTTTTGCACTATACATAACACTATGGCAGAAAGAACATACGCTTTCAACCATATATGTTCCGCTTCGTTTATTATTAAGATAAATAATTCCGTTATTATGATCACACAATCCGTAAGTTTTTCTTACGCACTGCTTTGAAATCATAACAGGCACAAATCCTTCTGCAACAAATTCTGTCGGAATACCATAATTTACCATATTCATCTCTTTATAATTAAGCTCATATGGCAGTGTTATTCTTGTCAGTTCACAACCACATACTGATATTATGTCACGAAGCTGCAATACCGAAAAACTATTCCAGCAATACAATCCGGCATCTGTGACAATCTTTGGAACAAATCCTGTCTTTTGTCCTAGATTTCCAAGGCACCCAATTTCTTCAAGATTTCTCACAAGGAACATCTCTATATTACATGAACGGATGTTTTCAATCAATGAGCCAAAAATCCTGTTTTGCGACTGTGTTATTATATATGGAAGTGCAGCTGTAACATTTTGTGAATCTGCAAGTTCTTTAATATTTTTCCTGCATTCATCATCATCAAACAACTTAAAATCAACATACACATTATCATTATTCAGCCCTGATAAAATATATGACTTTAATTGTCCTTTGGTTTTCAAATAAACCGAGGTCCTGTATTTTCCATCATGTATACTATCATTGACTGTTACAGATATATCTTTTGATGATGCTTTACATACATTATATACCGATTCATCCACAGTCTGTCTTCTGTATTTATCAAGAATTGTTTCTGTGAGCTTTTCTATTCCTTTTCTTCGTAAATCGTTAAGAATACTTACAGGAACAAATACATTTGTGCCGATATCTGCTGTAATCTTTCCGGCTGTAAAGTCTGTATTTCCAAGCTTTGAAAGATTCTTTATACAGCTTTCAACCGTAGCCGGCTGTTTTCCGGCAATCTCAACAGATGCACCAAAAACGCTTACCTTTGTATTACATGCTTCAAGTTCAAGCTTCATCGGCTTGCCACATTCTGCCGTAAAAAGCATATTTACCGGCTTCTTTAGAGTGCCGGCCTGCGAAGCGTATTTTTCAGCAATTTCTTTTGTGACAGAACCGTTTTTCATCCTGTAAATGATTCTGTCTTTATATAAAGGAAGTTTTCTTGACAAATTAACAGTAAATGTACTTCCCTTTTTGTATGAATCACCACTTGTATATGCATTATCAGAATCAATTTCAAACACATCCTGCGGATTAATGTCAGTGAGTGCCTTAAAAAGAATTCTTCCGTTATCATTTTTTACAACCTGGAGTGCTTTCACTCCCATGTGATTCGGTCGTGACAGCGACATCATGTTCTTTCCTTTTTCACTGTTGTAGTATCCGCTTGTAAATGAACCCCTGTTAAATATATCAAGAAGCATATTCTTATCTTCCTGCGATACGTGATATCCTTTTCGTCCATTTTCAAGATACATGTCTGTATATTTTCTGTAAATTGATGTGACACCGGCTGCATATGTAACATTTTTCATTCTGCCCTCAATTTTCATTGAATATACTCCCGCATCAATTATATCAGGAAGAATATCTAGTGCACACATGTCTTTTGGACTTAAAGGATATGATGACTTTGAATCATTTATCACTTTATCATTATTAACAACCGAATAATCAAGACGGCAAGCCTGTGCACATCTTCCTCTGTTGCCACTTCTTGTTCCATTCATACTGCTTAACAGGCACTGTCCCGAATAGCAGTAACACAAAGCCCCATGCACAAAACTTTCTATTTCTATATCACATTTTTCATGAATCTGTCTTATTTCATCAAGCGTAAGCTCCCTCGCCGTAACAATACGCATTGCACCCATCTCTTTTAAAATGGATGCACCTTTTTCTCCCGTAATTGTCATCTGCGTACTTGCATGCATGTGCATATCAGGGAATGCACTGTGAAGTATCTTAAACACACCCATATCCTGAACTATACATGCGTCAAGTCCTGCCTCATAAAATGGTGCAATATAATCGACAAGCTCATGCGTACACTCATTTTCCTTCAAAAGAGTATTTACAGTAAGATAAATCTTCTTGTCACGCAAATGAGCATAATCTAACGCCCTTATCATCTCTTCTTTGTTAAGATTGCCTGCATATGCCCTCGCACCAAACATGTCACCGCCAAGATAAACCGCATCAGCTCCGGCATTTATCACGGCTTTCATAATATCATATGAACCCGCCGGTGCAAGCACTTCTACATTGTGATTCTTCAACTCTGACTCCTATTTTGCATTAAGTTCTGTTTCTAACTGAACAATATTTTTCTGATATTTAGCAATTTCTTTTTTTAATTCTGTTATCTCTTTTTCTGCTGCATCTGTCTTAATCTGTGCAGCTATGAGTTCATGTTTTAAATCATATATCTCTTTGTCTTTATTCTCGATTTCTTCTGAGAGACTGTCACCGAGCTTTTTGGCCTTAAAATAGTCATCTGCTATGTTAAGATACATAAGATTAGCACGAACTTCCGCATTCTGTCTGCGAAATGAATCTTCTTTGCTGTACTCAGCAAGCTTGTTATTAATATAAGATGCAACTTTCTGTAGATATTCCTCACTCTCATATCCACTTAATGTAAATACTTTTCCACCCAAAATTACTTCTGTATTATTTTTTGATGACATGAAAACGCCCTCCAATACTTTATCCGAATTATTTAATTATATCATTTTTATACTTTTTGTTCAATCCCCAGATTAATATACGCCTCGTTCGTTGCAACACGTCCTCTCGGCGTTCTGTTAATAAATCCATTCTGTATAAGATAAGGCTCATATACATCTTCAAGTGTTCCGGCATCTTCACCGATAGATGCTGCAAGAGTGTCAAGACCCACCGGACCACCGCCGAATTTCTTTATTATTGTGCCAAGTATAAGCCTGTCATTTGCATCAAGACCATCCCTGTCAACATCTAAAAGATTAAGTGCATAATCGGCAACCTCGCCTGTAATTCTTCCGTCATATTTCACTTGTGCAAAATCACGCACTCTCTTTAACAGACGGTTGGCAAGTCTCGGGGTTCCTCTTGAACGTCTTGCAAGTTCGTTGGCTCCCTGCGAATCAATCTCTACACCAAGTACATTGGCAGAACGGATTATAATTGTCTCAAGTTCTTTTACCGTGTAATACTCGAGATGATTTACCACTCCGAATCTGTCTCTTAAAGGTGCGGACAAAAGACCTGCTCTTGTTGTTGCACCGACAAGTGTGAACTTAGGTAGTTCAAGACGAATTGAACGTGCTGTTGCCCCTTTTCCTATCATAACATCTATCTGGTAATCTTCCATTGCCGGATACAAAACTTCTTCAACCTGTCTGTTAAGTCTGTGAATCTCGTCAACGAACAGAACATCCCCCTCAGCAAGATTATTAAGGATTGCCGCCATTTCACCCGGTTTTTCGATTGCCGGTCCTGACGTCACTTTAAGATGTGTTCCCATCTCATTGGCAATTATCCCTGCAAGTGTTGTCTTTCCAAGTCCCGGAGGTCCATAGAAAAGTACATGGTCAAGTGAATCATTACGTGCTTTTGCAGCTTCTATATACACTTTCAGGTTGCGTTTTACTTTTTCCTGTCCAATGTAATCTTCAAGAGCAAGCGGACGTAAATTATTTTCAATTTTTATATCTTCTTCAACAAGCTCTGTTGAAATCACTCTTTTTTCCATCAAATTCCCTCTCAGATAAGTCTTTTAAGTGCTTCTTTCAAAATAGTCTCTGTATCTTTTTCTTCTATATTTTCTATATTCTTAACTGCACGAAGTGCCTCAGCATTGCCATAGCCGAGTGCAACAAGTGCCTCAACTGCCTCATTCCTTGCACTGAAATCAACTGACATGCCGGTGCTGCTCTCCTGATGTGCCAGTGCCTGCTCAAATGCATCTGAAAGCTTAATCCTGTCTTTAAGCTCAATTATAAGCTTCTGTGCTGTTTTAGCACCTATTCCCGGTGCACTTGATATAAGCTTTACATCATCTGATAGCACGGCAAATCTCAAATCATCAGGCGAAATTGTTGAAAGAATTGCCAAAGCACCTTTCGGTCCGATACCATTTACATTGATAAGCATCTTAAATATTTCAAGGTCATCTCTTGTGAGAAAGCCATAAAGACTGTGTGCATCTTCCCTTATCTGCAAATATGTATATACCTTTACCTGCTCACCCGTAACGCAGAATTCACTTATAACAGTTGCAGGAACACGGATATTAAAGCCGATACCATTATTTTCAACAACAATAGCATCTTCCATTATCTCTGTAAGTTCTCCTTTAATATAGGAAATCATATCTCTTTCTCCATTCCCAGACAATAATTAACAAACTGCTGTGCAGTTCTTCCTGAAATGCCGCCATGGCTTAATTCCCACTTATTTGCTTCTAACTTGAGTTCGTCATCTGACATAGTCACGCCGCTTCTTCTTGCAAGTTCGATAACAATCTGGAAATACTCCTGCTGTGTCGGTTTTGAATAACCAAATCGACATCCAGAAACGATTTACCAGTGAAAGCTTTTCTTCCATCGTATCTGAACGGTGTAAGCCGTTTGATGACTCCATATCATCACGATCATTCCATGTTTCTTTGATAAGATGTCTTCTGTTAGATGTTGCATATATAAGGATATTTTCAGGCTTAGTCTCAACGCCTCCTTCAATTACAGCCTTTAAGAACTTGTATTCAATCTCAAATTCCTCAAATGACAAATCATCCATATATATTATGAAGCGATAGTTACGGTTCTTTATCTGTGCTATTACATTTGATAAATCTTTGAACTGATGTTTATATATCTCAATCATCCTTAATCCGTCATCATAATATTGGTTGACAATTGCCTTAATACTTGTAGATTTACCTGTTCCGCTGTCACCGAATAAGAGGACATTGTTGGCTTTCTTTCCTTTTACAAATGCTTCTGTATTCTCAACAAGCTTCTTTTTCTGGATTTCATATCCGACAAGGTCAGTAAGCATAACTTTGTCCATATTGTTAATTGCCATAAATTTAACGCTGCCGTCAGGATTATTGCCGATTCTGAATGCTTTGTTAAGACCAAACATGCCAACACCGTAATCTTTATAAAATGTAGTAACACCATCAAAAAACTCTTCGTCTGTTGTTGCGGCTGCAAGTTTTTCGCTTAATGTGCGTACTTTTTCGCTTACATTTCTGTTATACATAAGTTCTTTTTTCACAATTGCTTTGTAGTTTGTAATAAGTGAAAAACAATTTATTGAAAGTTCTTTTTCAATCTCGCTGAAATCATAGTGGAACAGCTTTCTGAATATTCCGAAATCATTCATGGCAAATGTGTTGACACTTCCGTCATTGGCACCGACCTTCTCACATGTTATGCTGAATGGGTTTTCTGTTGTGATAAGTATAAATGTAAGATAATTCTGCCATAGGTTCTTATCAAATCCATAATCTGTCGCGACTTTAAGAATTCTTTTAATCTGCGTATATATTTCTCTTGTAAGTTCCTCTTTTCCCGTATCCTCAACATCAAACTTTCTGAAAATGTCTGCCATGCGTGAAAGGATGCTGTCTTCATCCATATCTCCGTATATTATCAGTCTTGAAATTTCTTTGTACATAGCTTATTTTCTCCATTCCATTTCATAATTAAAATTAAGTGTATTTCTTATTATACTATATCAATAAAGTTTTTTGTCAAATATTTTCTTATTTTATTTGAGTTATGACCTATTTCTTATTATTGAACTATTGACACAAAAGAAATTAATGATATAATCAACAAAGGACTTTGGGTAGTCCGCAATACTATATTTTTTCATTTTTTAAAATGGAGAGGACTTTTAATGAAAGCTATTGCTTCAATCAACACCGTTATCTACACCCTGTTGACTGTATTGTATTTTTATCAGTTTATATATATTGTGATAGCCTTAATCGGTGAAAAACGAAAGAAGAAGCAGCCAGAATACGAACCTAAGAAACTTCACAGGTTCGCTTTTATTATTGCAGCCCGGAATGAGAATGCCGTAATCGGTAACCTGATTAAGAGCATCAAAGCACAGAACTACCCTTCTGAACTTATTGATGTTGTTGTCGTTGCTGATAACTGTACGGATAACACAGCCGAGATTGCAAGAAGCTGCGGTGCAATTGTATATGAACGTTTTAACAAGGTATTAGTCGGTAAAGGCTATGCTCTTGACTATGCATTCAACAAGATAAAAGAAGATGAAGGTGATTATACCGCCTACGACGGTTATTTTATTTTTGATGCGGATAATGTCATTGACAGAAATTATGTCCGTGAAATGAACAAAACTTTTGATCAGGGGTATCGTGTGGTCACAAGTTATCGTAACTCAAAAAATTTCGATACCAATTGGATTACATCAGGATATTCGCTCTGGTTCTGCCGCGAAGCAAAATATCTTAATAATCCACGAATGATTCTTAAAACAAGCTGTGCTGTATCAGGAACAGGCTTTCTTACAAGCAGTGAGATTATTAAGAAAAATGGTGGTTGGAAATGTAATCTTTTGACAGAGGATATTCAGTTTTCAGTTGTTAATATTCTTGAGGGAGAAAAAATCGGCTACTGTGATTCGGCAATGTTCTATGATGAACAGCCGGAGACATTTAAACAGTCATGGAACCAGCGTATGCGTTGGTCAAAGGGCTTCTATCAGGTAATGTTCAAATATGGTCGTGAACTGATAGCCATGGCATTCAAAAAACGTCAGATGTTCGTATCATGTTATGATATGTTTATGACACTTGCTCCTGCTACTCTTCTTTCAGTAGGCTGCATGCTTTTGAATCTCATATTTTTAGTGCTTGGTGCACATAACTTTACTTTATTTAAAAAGGTATTTCCGGTCGCTATGGAATCAATCGGTTTTGCCTGTGTAAGCTTTTATCTGCTTATGTTTTCAATCGGATTGCTGACAGTAATAACAGAATGGAAGAAGATTCTTGCTTCTCCTAAGAAAAAGATTATTTCGCTGTTCACTTTCCCATTATTTATGCTTACATATATTCCAATTTCTCTTGTCGCTTTATTCAAGCGTGTTGAGTGGAAACCTATCACACACTGTGTTTCCAAATCTATGGAAGAAATTGAATTGCAGCAGCAATATAAACAATAAAAGAAACGGCATTCAGTTAATCTGAAATGCCGTTTCTTTATTTTTGTCCATATGCTCTTTCAGTGCGTTTCACCACCATAGCTGATACAATTCCTATTACTGCTCCAGTCACTGTTCCGGTTATCATAAGTACAGGAAGATAATATACTATCGCACCGCTTCCCATTATAAATACAGCTGCAATTATCTGCCCTATATTATGAAGTACTCCGCCGGCAACACTTACACCAACAGACGAAAAAAACTGTATTTTCTTTAGTATTATCATTATTATCATGCTAAGAACCGCTCCTGACATGCTGAACAAGAAGCTGTTCAAATTGCCAAAAAGAACAGCAGTTAATGTTATTCTTATGAGATTAACTGCAACTGCTTCTTTTATTCCGACAACATATAAAATCGTTATTATAGCAATATTGGGAAGTCCTAACTTAATTCCCGGAACCGGAAGCGGCACAGAAATCACGCTTTCGATATAGCCAAATATCATCGCCAAAGCCGTAAGTACACCGCAAAGTGCGAGTTTTTGCGTCCGTGTTGAATTCTTCATATTTTCATTCACCTGTTTTTATTTGTTAATTTTTATTTATATATTTTATTACCCGTTTTCATCTATCTGACAAGCGAATCTACATTGCCTTCACCGCCCTGTATCTCGACAACCACGCGATGCGGAAGGCACACTATCGTCTCTCCATTCTTACTTATCTTTCCTGTCTTTTCACACAATTTATCAGGACAGTCGGCATCTTTCATATAAACTGTACCATTTTCTATAACTACAGTATTACTGCCGCCCTGATACCCCTCAACAGTAACAGACGCATTTTTGTCAAGAGGAAGCATATAGACAATATTTCCGTCTACCTTCACAACTGCTGTAATACCATCCTTTTTCACAACAAAATTAATAATCAAAAATGCTGCTGCACATACAATAATCAATGTCGCTATCAGTATTATATCTCTTTTAATCTTCTTTTTTTCCAAATGTCATTCTCTCCGAAATATTAATTAGTATCTTTTAAAGTTACTTATATAATATACACTTTAAACCGTAAAAACACAATATTATCATTTATATGTTTTGTATTATATTTGTTTAAAATGCGTGGTATATTATATATCTCACTAGTGTTATTTATACAGTAGTTAAAATCCTCTAATATATATCTATATTATATAAGAAAAGGACTCTCTTATACCATAAAAATAACGGCATCGTACATCACTTTCGCAACATACAATGCCGTTATCATAGTGGAGTAGACGGGAGTCGAACCCGTGTCCAAAAGCCCATTCACTGTTCTTCTACTATTATAGTTGATTGCTTCGGTTTCCCTCATTCCCTCCGGCATAAGAAAATCAACATCCTCATGCTTTCAGTAGCTTCATGATACGCCCACAGTCTCAAAGCTTTGACTGAGTCGTTTCCTACATGATCGAAGCCTGGGTCCTAAAGTGTAGGTGCTCTAGGTCAGACTGCTGCCATTAGGCAGCGTAAGCTAAATTTTCGTTAGCGTTTATATTTAGATTTGTGATTTGACGCATCACCTGCGAATAGCTTCACCAGCTTCAAAACCCCTGTCGAAACCTTTACTACCCCTTGTGGATAGCTGTGAGATAAATACTATCACTGTAAATTTATATTGTCAACCCCAAACAGGACTAAAAACACCAAATTAAATCAATAGTTTAATTCATAAAATTCAAATTATATCTTCGGCGGTAGCTTTGAATACAATTATCCCAGATTTCTTACCTTAAAGTCTTTTAAAGCTTCTCTTTGCTGGTCTTTCTTTGCAATAGAGTCTCTCTTATCATAGAGTTTTTTACCTCTTGCAAGACCAATTTCCATTTTTACACGTCCTTTGCTTAAATATACCTGCAAAGGTACTATTGTAAATCCCTTCTGTGATGTCTGTCCCTCAAGTTTATTAATCTCAGACTGATGAAGGAGCAGCTTTTTCGGACGAAGCGGGTCTTTATTAAAAATATTTCCTTTTTCATAAGGTGTAATATTCATATTAATAACAAAAACCTCACCGTTGATTATCTGTATATATGCCTCTTTTATTGAGCATTTTCCCTGTCTTAAAGACTTAACCTCAGTACCGTGAAGTACAAGTCCAGCCTCATATTTCTCGTCTATAAAATAGTCATAATAAGCCTTTTTATTATTAGCAATCAGCTTATTTCCACTTGATTCTTTCATATTATCTCCTTATTCTACCAGTTCAAAATCTATAGTTCTAAGAATCTTATCACAGTTGATAACCTTAACATTAAGTCTCTGACCCAGCTTGAATGTTCTTCCTGTTGTCTCATTTACCATCTCATAATGATTCTCGTCATAAATATAATATCCGTCACGAAGCGAGGCTACACTAATCATTCCTTCAATTGTATTCGGAAGTTCTACATATATTCCCCATGCGGTCATTCCGGATACAACACCCTCAAATGTCTCTCCGATATGTTTTTCCATATACTGTACCATTTTCAGCTTATCTGTATCTCTTTCTGCATCATCAGCCCTGCGTTCTGTAGCACTTGTCTGCTTTGCGACTTCAGGAAGAATAGCAGCAAAATGCTCACTTCTCTTATCACTCATACCACCATGCAGATTTTCTTTAATAATTCTGTGAATCTGTAAATCAGGATATCTTCTGATTGGCGATGTGAAATGACAGTAATACTTGGCAGCAAGTCCGAAATGACCTACGCACTCCGTTGTATATGATGCTCTTTTCATAGAACGAAGTGTAAGGCGTGCAATTAAATTCTCCTCGTCGCTTCCCTCTATTTTCCCCAAAAGCTTCTGAAGCTCCTTCGGATGAATCTCATCACCTATTTTTATCGAATATCCAAAATTATTGATAAATGTTCCAAGCCTTCTTATCTTCTCAGGATCAGGATTTTCATGACTTCGGTAAAGGAATGGTATTTCCTGCCAGAAATAATCTTCTGCCACTGTCTCATTTGCAATAAGCATGAAATCTTCGATAATTCTTGTCGCTGTATTTCTGTCATACGGCTTTATTTCCACCGGTTCACCCTTATCGTTAAGCGTAATCTTTGTCTCCGGAAAATCAAAATCAATCGAACCGCGTTTGAATCTTCTCTGACGCAGTATCAGTGCAAGCTTTTCCATAAGTCTGAACATATCAGCAAAATCTTTATACTCGTTTAAAATTTCTTCATCTTCATTTTCAAGAATCTTTTTTACATTTGTATAAGTCATTCTTCTGTCAACATTGATTACAGACTCACATATCTTATGTGAAATCACATTGCCTTTTTCATCAATATCCATAAGACAGCTGAGTGCAAGCCTGTCACAGCCCTGGTTAAGTGAGCATATTCCGTTGGACAGCTTATGCGGAAGCATCGGTATAACACGGTCTACAAGATAGACACTTGTTCCTCTCTTATATGCTTCTTTGTCAAGAGGACTGTATTCTTTTACATAATTGCTCACATCTGCGATGTGAACTCCAAGGTGATAGATTCCATTTTCCTCAGATACAGTTATTGCATCATCCAGGTCTTTTGCATCTTCACCATCTATAGTAACTGTCTGCAAATCACGCAAATCAACTCTTCCGGCATAATCTTTAGGCGACAGTTCATCAGGAATATCATTTAATGATTTCATTACACTTTCAGGAAATTCCATCGGAAGGTCATATGCTTTTATTATAGACATAATATCCGTTCCCGGGTCATTAATATGCCCTATAATCTCCTTTACGCGACCTTCCGGGTTCTTTTTCAATGTACCATAAGAAGTAAGCTCTACAACAACTTTATGTCCTGTCACGGCCCCCATGGACTTTTCCTGTGGCACAAAAATGTCATAACAGATTTTCTTATTGTCCGGAACAACAAATCCAAATGTTTTACTCTTCTGGTATGTTCCGACCACCTCTTTTATCTGATGCTCAAGAATCTTGATAATCTTGCCTTCACATCTCTTATCTCCATGTTTTTCTGCTGTTATGGCAACCATAACTTTATCCATATGAAATGCTCCGCCATCGTCAGATTCTTTGATAAAAATATCATCTTCCCTTCCTTCGACAACAACAAAACCAAAACCACGACTTGTCTTCTGGTATATTCCAATAATAGCTGTATTTTCAGGCTTACTGTATTTGCCTTTTTTTGATACACCTATTCTGCCCTCTGCTACAAGTGAATCAAGCACTGCCTGCAGCTCATGTCTGTCCTCTTTCGGAACCTGCAGAAGTATTGCAAGCTCCTTAGTTTTCATTGGTACATAGAGGTCGTTATGCAAAATAAGATCCTCCAGCATATTTTTTCTGTCTTCAAACACTTTATCATGTGTTCTTTTTGATTTATTTCCCATAACAATCCTCCCTGTTTTTGCCGTGATTAACTTGTCGTCTGCGTAAAAAAGGATGCCCTTCAAGCTATCCTTAAAGAGCATCCTTATAACTTTTTAGAAATTAATATTCAATATAGCAGCAATAACAATAAATGCGATTGCAAGTATCTTTGTAAATAATACAAGCTTACCTTCTATTGAACGTCCTTTATTCTTACCCCAGTAAGTATCAGCAGCACCGCTGATTGCACCAGACAAGCCTGTCTGCTTGCTTTCCTGCATAAGAACTACAATTGTTATTGCAATACAAACTAATATAAAAAGTCCCATAAGTAATACTCTAAATGTATCTGCCCATGACATTCCAAACATCAGTAACACCTCCTACTTGGTTAAAATCGTCACACAATAGTATAATTTTAACACAAGCATTTAATAATATCAAGTATTTATTATTTCTTTATCAAGAGAGATTCACCAGTCATTTCTGCCGGCTTCTCAAGTTCCATAATATCTATAAGAGTAGGAATAATATCGCAAAGCTTGCCATTCTCTTTAAGAGTATATGCCTCATCATAATTTACAAGTATAAATGGAACCGGATTTGTTGTATGTGCTGTATATGGTTCGCCATTGTCATCAATAAGCTTTTCAGCATTACCATGGTCAGCACAGATAAACATTACACCATCAACTTCCTTAACAGCCTCTACTACCTTGCCTACACACTCATCAACAGTCTCTATTGCCTTAACAACAGCGTCCATGATACCTGTATGTCCAACCATATCAGGATTAGCAAAGTTAGTAATTATTACATCATACTTTCCTGAACGTATTGCATCTGTAAACTTCTGGCATACTTCAGGTGCACTCATTTCAGGCTGAAGGTCGTATGTTGCAACCTTTGGTGATTTAACAAGAATTCTGTCCTCACCTTCATTTGGCTCCTCAACACCGCCGTTAAAGAAAAATGTTACATGTGCATATTTCTCTGTCTCAGCAATTCTTGCCTGCTTTAAATGATTCTTTGCAAGGAATTCGCCGAATGTATTTGTAATTTCCTGCTTTTTGAACGCAACATACTTATTAGGAATTGTAACATCATAATCTGTGAAGCATACATAATGAACTTTCTTTCTTGGACCTCTGTCAAATCCAGCAAAATCATCATCACAGAAACATCTGGTAATTTCTCTTGCTCTGTCAGGTCTGAAGTTAAAGCAGATAACTGAATCGCCATCTTTGATAGTTGCAAGTGGCTTGCCATCTTCCTTAATAACTGTAGGAACAACGAACTCATCAGTCTTTCCGGCTGCATATGAATCGCTTATTGCACATCTTGCACAAGCAGCTTCATTACCAACGCCCTCTGTAAGTGCCTTGTATGCTGCTTCAATTCTGTCCCATCTGTTATCTCTGTCCATCGCATAATAACGACCCATAATTGAGGCAATCTTACCTACGCCGATTTCGTCCATCTTGTTATAAAGCTGGTTAATGAAATCTTTTCCTCCGTCTGTTGCCGTATCACGTCCATCCATAAAACCATGAACATATACATTTTTAAGACCATTTCTCTTTGCAAGCTCAAGAAGTGCAAATACATGTGTAAGATGGCTGTGAACACCACCGTCTGAAAGAAGTCCATAAAGATGTAAATCAGAATTATTCTTCTTACAGTTCTCAATTGCACCAAGAAGTTCTTCATTTTCAAAGAAATCACCATCTTCAATAGACTTTGTAATTCTTGTAAGCTCCTGATATACAATTCTACCTGCACCCATATTAAGATGTCCTACTTCTGAGTTACCCATCTGACCATCAGGAAGTCCTACTGCAAGCCCGCTGGCATATCCTTTTACAAATGGATATTCTGCCATCAATTTATCCATTACAGGTGTATTGGCATTTGCAATACCATTACCCTCTTTTTTATCACTTAAACCATATCCGTCAAGTATCATTAAAACCACTGGTTTTTTAGACATATCAAAATCCTCCTTGTTTTTGCGAAGCAAAAATCCCAATGTGCATCTTTGATGCACTATGCCCTCATAGTGAGGACAAGGCATTCATGCCTTGGATTTAGCCTCCTTGTTTTTGCGAAGCAAAAATTTTATCTTCATTTTTTACCGAACGTATCATACCATATAATCCCGAAAAAGTAAAGAAAAAGCGGACACAACACTGTGTGTCCGCAATATTATAATTACTTGTCGTAATGAACTATCTTTGCAAATTCAGGCTTGAGGCTGGCACCGCCAACAAGACCTCCATCAATATCAGGCATTGAGAATATATGATTGGCATTGCCTGCATTGACACTGCCGCCATATAAAATTCTTATTCTCTCAGCAACAACCGCACCATATATATCACGTATATTAGTACGAATTGCAGCACATACTTCCTGTGCCTGTTCTGCTGTTGCAACTCTTCCTGTTCCTATCGCCCATATAGGTTCGTATGCAATAATACAATTAATAACCTTTTCCGGTGGTATGTATTTGAAAGCGTTGACAATCTGTTTTTTGATAAATTCAAGTGTAACTCCGCTCTCACGCTGTTCAAGACTCTCTCCACAGCAAAGAATCGGAAGAAGCTTATGTTCTATAGCTTTCCTCATCTTTTTATTAATTATTTCATCTGTTTCATGAAAATATTGTCTTCTCTCCGAATGTCCGATTATAACATATGACACTCCGGCATCAACAAGCATCTCAGGCGATAACTCACCTGTATATGCTCCTTTTTCCTCATAAAACATGTTCTCAGCACCGACTTTTATATTGGTATCCTTCACTTCATTAACAACTGGGACAATATCAATTGCCGGCACACAAAATACGACGTCTACGTCGTCATTCTTTACCATTGGCTTTAGTTCTTCTGCAAGTTTAACAGCTCCGCTTGGAGTCATATTCATCTTCCAGTTACCAGCCACCATTTTCTTGCGCATACAGATACCCCTCCTGTAACATTAATACATTCGCAAAAATATCACGATTGATTTTATTAAATTATATCATACAATTTCTAAAAATGCCACTTATTTTACAGAATTTACGTAAAAATTCCCGGAATTTCTTATATGAAATCCCGGGACATATATAAAAATTATGTCAGTCGGTTTTTACTTGTCGTTAGCAGCTTCTACACCTGGAAGTTCTTTACCCTCAAGGAACTCAAGAGAAGCACCGCCACCTGTAGAGATATGTGTCATCTTATCGCCAAAACCAAGATTATTTACAGCTGCAGCTGAATCACCGCCACCGATAATTGTTGTAGCGTCTTTTAATGCTGCAAGTTCTTCTGCAACAGCGATTGTACCCTTTGCAAAGTTAGGAAATTCAAATACACCCATTGGTCCGTTCCATACTACAGTCTTAGCATCTTTTAATGCATCCTTGTAGAGTTCACATGACTTAGGTCCGATATCCATACCCATATCATCATCTTCCTGATGACCTGCAGCTACGATACGGCTAGGTGTATCATTCTTAAATTCCTTTGTTACAACTGTATCAATAGGAATCAAAAGCTTAACGCCTTTCTTTTCAGCCTTTTCCATCATCTCTTTAGCATATTCAAGGTAATCATCCTCTACGAGAGACTTACCTATATTACCACCATGGGCCTTCTGGAATGTATATGCCATACCACCACCAATGATAAGTGTATCAACCTTATCAAGAAGGTTATTGATAACTGAAATCTTAGATGAAACTTTAGATCCACCAAGAATAGCCACAAATGGTCTTACAGGATTATTTACTGCGTTGCCAAGGAAATCAATTTCCTTCTGCATAAGATAACCAACAACTGCTGTATCAACAAACTTTGTAACACCAACATTTGAACAATGTGCTCTGTGAGCTGTACCAAATGCATCATTTACAAATACATCGCAGATAGAAGCGAGATCTTTAGAAAACGCTTCACCATTCTTTGTTTCTTCAGGACGGAAACGTGTATTCTCAAGAAGAATAACATCACCATTCTTCATATCTGCTACTGCAGCTCTTGCATTATCGCCAACAACTGTGTCATCAGCAGCAAACTTTACTTCCTGACCAAGAAGTTCTGAAAGTCTCTTTGCAACAGGTGCAAGTGAAAATGTTGCATCTGGTCCCTTAGGTTTTCCGAGATGTGAACAAAGAATAACCTTACCACCATCAGCGATAAGCTTCTTGATTGTAGGAAGTGCAGCAACAAGACGTGTCTCATCTGTTATTCTGTCTCCATCAAGTGGTACATTAAAATCACATCTGCATAATACTCTTTTGCCATTAACGTTGATATCATCAACAGACTTTTTATTAAGCATAGTTTATTTCCTCCAAATTCATTTCTGACATACGATGAATAAATCCATCACAAAATAATACTTGATATAAGATAAAAACCAGAGAATATCATAATATATATTCCCTGGTTTTTTCTCTCGTTACTTATTTGTTAAACGATTAGTTTAATTCAGCAAAATACTTGATTGTTCTAACCATCTGGCTTGTGTATGAATTTTCATTATCATACCAAGAAACAACCTGTACCTGGCATCCACCATTAGGAAGCTCATTAACCATTGTCTGTGTAGCATCGAATAATGAACCAAATCTCATACCAACGATATCGCTAGATACGATCTGCTCTGTGTTGTAACCGAATGACTCTGTAGCAGCAGCCTTCATAGCAGCGTTAACTTCATCAACTGTAACCTTCTTAGCAACTACAGCATTAAGAATTGTTGTAGAACCTGTAGGTGTAGGAACTCTCTGAGCAGCTCCGATAAGCTTGCCATTAAGTTCTGGGATAACAAGACCGATAGCCTTAGCAGCACCTGTTGAGTTAGGAACGATGTTGCAAGCACCTGCTCTTGATCTTCTTAAATCACCCTTTCTCTGTGGGCCATCAAGAATCATCTGGTCACCTGTGTAAGCATGAATTGTACACATGATACCTGATTCGATTGTTGCACAATCATTAAGAGCCTTAGCCATAGGAGCTAAACAGTTTGTTGTACAAGAAGCAGCTGAGATAATCTGATCATCTGCTGTAAGTGTCTCATGGTTTACATTGTAAACAATAGTCTTTAAATCATTACCAGCTGGTGCAGAAATAACAACCTTCTTAGCACCTGCATTGATATGAGCCTGAGCCTTAGCCTTTGATGTATAGAAACCTGAACACTCAAGAACTACATCAACACCAATTTCGCCCCATGGGCAGTTGTTAGCATCTGGCTCTTTATAAATTTTGATTGTCTTACCTTTAACAGTAATTGTACCAGCTTCGTCATCAGCAGTAACCTGATCTTCTTCACCGAAGTTTACATATCTACCCTGTGATGAATCATACTTTAAAAGATGAGCTAACATCTTAGGACTTGTTAAATCGTTGATAGCTACTACTTCGTATCCTTCTGCACCAAACATCTGTCTGAATGCAAGTCTGCCGATACGTCCAAAACCATTAATTGCAACTTTTACTGACATAAAAATTTCCTCCTAATATAAATTAGATTGTTAATTATTAATCAACTAGATTGTATTTTACATAATATAAGTAAAAATATCAAGTATTAATTACCTTTTTTTACAAAATGCAAAAAAAATCTTTCTATAAAGCTCTTCATTTAGTTAATTTGACGAAATTTCTTCCTGAACACACTCCGCAACATTTTTTGCATGATCCGACATTCTCTCAAGATTTGATAATATATCAAGGAAAACAACGCCATTTGAAGGGAGACATTTTCCATCCGAAAGCCTTTTTATATGCTTATCCCTCAATTCTTCATTCGAGGTCATCAACCTCATCTTCTATTCTGTATACATCACGTATATGCCTCATCGCCTGTTTCCCTGGCAACAACTGCCCTGTCAAAACAGCAGAGAACTTTATCCCACAGCTGTCGTAATTCATCCTGCCCACGCTGTGAGAATACAATATCATGTTCTATCTTATATTTTGTAAGATCTGCAAGATTTTCCGCATGATCAGATATTCTTTCAATATCAATTACCGCATGGAACAGGTCATTTACAAGAAGATGCTGCTTATCTGACAATGACTGGTTATTAAGTTTTATAAGATACGAAGTCAGATATTTTGAATAGTAATCAACTTCTTTTTCAAGCTCATATATCCTGTCTACAAGTTCCTGGCTGTTTTCCCTTACTGCCCTTGACGCAATCTCAATATTGTCATAGGCAAGACGTCCCATGTTAATAACTTCATTTTTGGCACGTTCAACAGCAACAGACGGCTGTCCGAGAATTCTGTCATCAAAATGCCTGCTGATTTCAAGTTCTTCTTTATCACTTATTTCCTCTATCTGTTCGGTCTTCTTTTCAGGAACAATAATACCTGAAAGCTTAACAAGGAGCTTGGCAAAAGGAAACATTACAGCTGTACATGTAATATTAAAAAATGTATGGAATATTGATATCTCAACACCCGTTATATTATGAACTGCAATATCCGGTCTTATACAGAAAAGAATAAAGCCAGCTGTACCAAACAGCAACGCACCTGCCACATTAAACAATAGATGCATACATGCGGCTCTTTTAGCAGTACGCGTTGTTCCTGCACTCGAAATAAGAGCTGTAACACATGAGCCTATATTTTGTCCAAGTGTTATAAAAATCGCCGCATTCGTCGTTACAACGCCGTTCATGGCAAGAGTCTGTAATATTCCGACAGATGCTGATGAACTCTGTAAAATCGCAGTAACAACAATACCGATAATTATCTCCAAGAAACGGATTACTGCCTACAATCTTAAATGCATTTGAAAAATCGGTATCTGTGTATGGTGCAATTGATGCACTCATAAATTCAAGTCCTTCTCAAACAGAAGACCGATACCAAATCAAACAACTCACCAACTGTCTTTGACCTGTCTTTTTTAAAAAGACTAACAAATGCACCGATGCCTATAAGCGGTGCATAAAAAGACGGCTGCAATGCTTTGCAGCATCACCAATCTGTCCGAGTGATACAATCCATGCTGTAATTGTTGTTCCTATATTGGCTCCCATAATAACGCTCTACAGCCTGAACAAGTGTCATAAGTCCTGCATTTACAAACACCTATCAACCATTACTGTTGTCGCACCACTGCTCTCTGTATAATTGCAGTAATAAGTGCACCAACCAATATTGCCAGAAATCTGTTTCTTTGTAAGATAGCCAAGCATTCATTTTGCCTGGCTGATTTCTTGCATACCGTCCGCCATTCTATTCATATACCATAGGAGGAACATTCCTATTCCTCCCGCAAATCTCAAACAAGCTGCCTATTCCATTCATTATGAACATTTACCGTCCTTTTCGTCACATAGTATTTTAATTTTGTGTTAATTTAATTTTACACTTATTTTACATAATATCAATTGCAATCATTAATTTCAAGTTATATTCAATCGTTTTAAAAAGCCGTAATGTTTTCAAATTGTCACAAATATGGTATAATCTTAATTTTAGAAAATAAACACATTAAACATGTGCATTTTATACATTTTAATTATTACAGCTATGAAGATTGAGATTAAACATGAACAGACCTCGACTTTCACACACAGCCTTTTCTCTTCGGATTCTTGATGCAAAACCCAAGAAAACATTAAAGCTGCGATAAATCTTGGACTTTCGTCAATATGCTTTACTGAACACAATGATTTTGATTTTCCACCGGAAGATAACAAAGAGGTGTTATTCCAGCTTGATTTTGACAATTATATTTCAAGTATTGCCAGCATCAAAGAATTATATTCAGAACAGATTCCTGTATATATAGGTGTTGAACAGGGACTTTGCCGCTCCGCAGCAGACAGAATTAATGACTACGACAAAAATCATATTCTTGATTTTATAATAGGTTCTTCCCATCTTGTATACGGCAATGATCCTTACTATCCAAAATTCTGGGAAGGCCGCAACATAGATGAAGTAATCAATGCTTACTACGAAAGTATCCTTGATAATTTAGACACTTGTAATAATTTTGATATTTATGGTCATATTGATTATATAATACGTTATATTCCGGATAAATCATACGAGTATAACTATAAGAACTTTTCTGATATCATTGATGAAGTGTTAAAAAAAATCATCTATAATGGCAAAGGAATAGAGATTAACACTGCAGGGCTTCGTTATGGTCTTAATGCCACAAACCCATCAGCCGAAATAGTTTTAAGATACCGCGAACTCGGTGGTGAAATAATAACCATCGGCTCAGATGCACATTACAGCCGCGATATCGGAAGCGGATTTGATATTGCCTACGATATGCTCAAATCATGTAATTTCAAATATTATAATATCTTCAGGAAGAGAAAGCCCGAATTTATACAGTTATAAAAATATATCAAAGCAGGGAATTTCTGCATTAATATGCTTACGTTCCCTGCTTTTATTATACATATTTTCTTAACTCTTCTACATTTCTTTTTATACATTCCACAACATAATCAACCTGTTTTTTTGATATTTCTTCATTTATTGTAAATCGCACTGTCGAATATGCTCTCTCATCAGAAAGGCCTATTGCTTTGAGGACATGCGATGGCTCTTTTTGTGCCGATGAACAGGCTGACCCGGCAGATGCACATATCCCCTGCTGGTCAAGCATCAATATAAGTGTAGCACCATCAACACCTTTAAACGAAAAATTCATATTATTAGGAAGACGCTCTTGTTCATCTCCATTAAGCCAGACATCTTTTATCTGCGTTGTGACCTTTTTTATCATATAATCACGGAGCATTTTTTTTTTTTATCCTCATATCCCTGTTTGTCATTTGCTATCTGTGCCGCTTTTGCAAGCCCTATTATTCCGGCAACATTTTCAGTTCCTGCACGCATCCCGTATTCCTGACCTCCGCCATTAATAAATGGTGTTTTAAGCTTTCCCTTTTTTATATATAAAAAGCCTACGCCCTTAGGTCCCCTTATTTTATGTGCACTAACACTAAGCATATCAACATTCATTGCATTTACATCTATATATATATTTGTATAAGCCTGGACTGCATCCGTGTGAAATAAGATGTTTCTTTCATGTGCGATTCTTCCTATGGCAGCCACCGGTTCAACCGTTCCAATCTCATTATTGGCTGCCATAACTGATATCAAAAATGTATCACGGAAAATATTACGCTCAATTGCTGCTGTTCTTACTTTACCCTTTTTATCTACCGGAATCTTGATTATTCTGCAATGTCTCTTCTCAAGTGAATCACATGTTCTTAAAATTGCATGATGCTCTATCGGTGTTGTAATTATGCTTCCATATGGGTGTTCCTGTGCAGCCATTTTCAAAGCCCAATTATCAGATTCTGAACCTCCCGATGTGAAAAAAATTTCATCCGGCCCTGCTCCTATTGTTGATGCAAGCAGTTCTCTTGCCTGCGTAATATCTTTTTTTATATTTTTAGAAAATGTATATATGCCGGAAGGGTTGCCATATCTGTTTCCCATGTACGGAAGCATCGCCCTGACAACATCCGGGTGCATTTTTGTAGTTGCGGCATTGTCCATATATATCATTACATCACATGCACCTTTCATTATTTTCCTGTTAATATTATATTCATAAATCACATATAATTGATAATAATAAGACTGTTTACTTACGTTTACGGAGGCATTTTGAAAAAGTTTAATAATGTCATAAAAGGAACTCTGATTCTTACTACCGCAGGTATTCTAAGTAAAATTCTCGGCTTTTTTTATAGAATTTATCTGTCACGATGCATAGGTGCCGCCGGCATGGGACTGTTCCAGATTGTTATGCCTGCTGCCGGAATTGTATTTGCAATATGTTCATCCGGAATACAGACAGCTATTTCAAAATTCTGCTGTGATAAAAAAAATGATTTTCTGTGGCTTATATCAGGGCTTTTACTCAGCATTCCAACATCTTTAATTCTTACTTTTATTGTGTATACAAATGCAGATTTTATTGCAACACGATTTATTTTAAATGAAGCATGTTCTTCATTGTTAAAAATTCTTTCATTATCATTCCCATTTGCAGCTTTTCATAACTGCATTAATGGATTTTATTTTGCAAAAAAGAAAACCGCAATTCCGGCATTCTCACAGCTTTTTGAACAGATTATACGATTTTGTGCTGTATACATTTATGTCACCATCTATGCTTCTGACGGAAATGCCTCTGTATTGTGTGCAATATACAGTAATCTGTTCGGTGAAATTGCCTCATTTTTATATTGTACTTGTGCCATTTTTTATACATTTATAAAAAGCAAATACAACAATACACACAAAAAATCCTCTCTTATGTCTAAAATACGTGAAATGTTCAAATTTTCATTTCCACTTACCGCAAACCGCCTGCTTATGCATATTTTCCAGAGTGCGGAAGCTGTTCTTGTTCCCGCACAGCTTATTGTTTATGGATTGTCAAAGAGTGATTCTGTTTCAATCTACGGAATTCTTACAGGCATGGCAATGCCTCTTATTTTATTTCCCACGGCACTGACTAATTCACTTGCAGTTATGCTTCTCCCGGCGGTTTCAGAACTAAATCTTGAAAACAATAATAAAAGTATTAAATCTACAATCAATAAATGCATTACTTTCTGCATATCAACCGGCGTATTAAGTACCGCCATTTTTATATTTTATGGCTCATATGCCGGAGCTATAGTTTTTAATCAGCCTGAAGTTCGTAATTACGTATGTATTCTTGCATGGCTGTGTCCATTTATATATCTTACCGTTACAATGGGAAGTATTCTCAATGGTCTTGGCGAAACAACGGCTACCTGTATACAAAATATTTCCGGTATAATAGTAAGATTGATATTTCTCGTCATTTTAGTTCCAAAATATGGAATAACAATGTATATGGCAGGACTTTTATGTTCGCAGATTCTTGTATGTATCTGCCATTATATAAAATTAAGCCGCATGCTTCATATACGTATGAATGCACACGGCTGGTTTCTGATACCGGGATTTTTTTCATTATTATCAACCGGTATTTCTCTTATTTTTTACAAATATATAAGCAGGCTGGTTTCCGGCTTAATTCCTCTCTTTGGGGGAGCCGTAACTGCCTGCATTATATACATTTTTTTATATGCTACTTTTTATCATTATCGGAATAAACCGCATTGAGGTCAATGGGTGCTTCCAGTATTGTGGGAGCACTCTCCCATCGTTCCTTATCTTTTTCATACATCTGTTTAAGCCAGTCAACCAGCTGAAGCCGTCCTTCCTCACTTAAAGGAAATGTATCAGAGATTATTTCTTCTTTGGGTGTTGCTGCAAAGCTGTATGGCTTCTGCCACACATATGCCTCGAGAACTTCATCAGGTTTTTCGCCCGCTTTTTTTATCCTGTAACGCATACCATGATGTTCACCACTGTATACACCTTTGTACATAAAGAAATTAAGCGGCATTATCTGACTTGCATCTATCATTTCACCCTCCTGAACTCTTTAATATTAATGAGCATGTATAATCTTCTTTGGACACTTCTCAGCACACTTGCCACAACCTGTACACTTGTCATAATCAATATGTGCAATGTTATTTTCAACTGTTATAGCACCGAATTCACACTGCTTTGTACACATCATACAACCGATACATCCAGTCTGACATACTGACATTACATCTTTACCTTTATCTTTTGATGCACATTTAACAACCTGTTTTGCATCATAAGGAATAAGTTCGATTAAGTGTCTTGGACATGTAGCAACACACTTGCCGCATGCCTTACATTTTTCTTTATCAACTACTGCGATACCATTTACGATGTGAATTGCATCAAAAGGACAGGCTTTTACACATGAGCCGTAACCCATACATCCATATGTACAAGCTTTTGAACCACCATTAGGAACAAATGGCATAACTGTACAATCCTGCACACCTGTGTAGTGATAATTTTCTTTTGCTTTTTCACAGTCGCCCGCACATTTCACAAACGCTGTCATTCTCTTTGAATCGCCGACTTCTGAACCCATGATTGCAGCAATCTTCTTTGCAACAGGTTCACCACCGACAGGACATGCTCCAACTTCAGCTTCTCCTGCAGCGATAGCTTTTGCAAGTGCATCACAACCCGCATATCCACATCCGCCACAGTTATTGCCCGGAAGTTCTGCTCTGACATCAATTTCTTTCTGGTCTACTTCAACTGCAAACTTTTTACCCATGAATCCGAGGAAAAGACCAAGAATTAAGCCTACAATGCTGACAACAGCAGCTGCTATAATAATACCTGTCATCTTTATTTCCTCCTTATAAAATTCCTGAGAATCCAAAGAATGCTATTGACATAAGGCCTGCTGTAAGCAGAACAATAGGCATACCCTGGAAACTTTCAGGAACATCGTTATATTCATTTCTCTCACGGATACCGGCCATGATAATAATGGCAATTGTAAATCCGACAGCTGTACCGAAACCACTGATAACTGATTCGATTAAGTTATATGAATTCTGTACATTTGTGAGTGCTATGCCAAGCACGGCACAGTTTGTTGTGATAAGGGGAAGGTAAACACCAAGTGCTTCATAAAGAGCAGGTGAACATTTCTTTAATACCATCTCAACAAACTGAACAAGTGCAGCAATTACAAGGATGAATACGATTGTATTCAGATATGTTAAGTCAAGCGGTGTAAGAATATAATCATAAATCAGACTACAAAGTGCTGATGAAATTGTTATAACACCGATAACTGCACCACCCATTCCGGCGGCTGTGTTAATTTTCTTAGATACACCGAGGAAAGGACACAGACCAAGGAACTGGCTTAAAACGACATTATTTACAAGTGCCGCACTAATTGCGATTATAAGTAAATTCATTTAATTTCCCTCCTGGTTTATTCTTCTTTTGTTGTATCATCGCCAACATAGTCAGGAACCTCAGCAGGTTTCATTCCATGTTTTCTCTTGATACGGTTCATAACAGCGATACACATTGCAAGTACAAAGAATGCACCAGGTGCAAGAATAAAAATACTTGCAGGTGTAAATCCGTAATTAGTAAAGTCAACAAGTGCTGAACTTCCTGTTGAGAGGATTGTTCCTGCACCGATAAGCTCTCTTATTGCACCAAGAATTGTAATTGCACACGTAAATCCGAGACCCATGCCCAGTCCATCAAATGCAGACGGTATAGCCGGATTCTTTGAAGCATATGCTTCTGCACGTCCAAGAATAATACAGTTTACAACAATAAGAGGAATATAAATTCCGAGTGAATCGTAAAGTGATGGCAGATAACCCTGCATAAGGAACTGTACCACTGTAACGAATGAAGCAACAATAACAATAAACGCAGGCATACGGACACCATCCGGAATCACCTTACGAAGCAATGAAATCAACAGGTTTGACATAACAAGAACTACTGTTGAAGAAAGTCCCATACCGATACCATTGATTGCTGATGTAGTAACGGCAAGTGTCGGACACATACCAAGTGTCAGAACAAATGTAGGATTTTCCTTGATTAAACCGTTATAAATTCTCTCAACACATTTATTCAATTGAAGCACCTCCTACCGTCTTAACATTTTCTGACTTTAATTCTTTAAATACAGCAAGTGCTGTATTGATACCTTTTGTAACAGCCTTAGATGTAACTGTAGAACCGCCGATTGCATCAATCTTATCCTCTGATGAACTTCCTGTTCCATCTTTAACAACTGTAAACTTATCTACTGATGCACCGTTAAACTGTGCAAGGAATGCAGGGTCAGTCTTTGCCCTCATACCAAGTCCGGCTGTCTCACTGATTGAAAGAATTGATGTTCCCATATACTTTCCATCTGATGAAATACCTGTTGAAAACTTGATATCTCCGCCGTAACCGTCTCCGGCAACTACTGTTATAACAAATCCGACGATTTTTCCATTTTTAACACCGGCTACTACATCTGTAACCTCATCTTTTGAAAAATCTTCTTCTGTATCCTTTAATCCTGACACAAGTGCTGCAAGATTAGCTTCTGAATATTTTTCAGAATCAATTGCTTCAAAACTGTCAGCATCTGAGAGAACCTCTCTGTAAGCAGTCTGTTTTGCTTTTTCATTCTGCTCTGCTATAGGTCCTTTTGTAATATTGTAAACTGCACCAAGCACGATACCGGCAACAAGTGTTATAGCAAACAAAATACATGCGTCTTTAATAATCTTATTCATTTATTTTGCCTCCTTTACCGGTTTCTTCTTGCCAAATGACTTCGGTACTGTAACCTTTTCAATCAATGGCACTAAGAGGTTAGAGAAGATAATTGCATAAGAAACACCTTCTGCTGAACCACCAAACATTCTGAATATGAATGTAAGCAATCCGAGAATTACACCAAATACTATCTTTCCGTTTGGTGTGATAGGTGATGTTACATAATCAGTTGCCATGAAAAATGCACCGAGCATAAGACCACCGCCACAAAGTTCTTTAAGCATATATTCTGCATCGAACTGATGTCCAGGTGCAAAAAGGAAAATAAGAACTGCAAATGTTAAAATATATGATGCAGGAATTCTTAATGAGATAACTTTTCTCACAAGAAGATAAATTGCACCGATAAAGCACAGACAACTGATGTCTCACCAATAACACCGGCATGCTTTCCGATAAACATTGTAAGAAGACTTGTTGCCGTTCCGGCTCTGCACCCGGCTTTAATACTGCAAGAGGTGTAGCACCTGAAAATGTATCTGTGACAAAATTTGTCATCGGACCTGTAAATGCAATAAGAAGGAAACATCTTGCTGCAAGTGCAGGGTTCATAAAATTCTGTCCAAGACCACCAAATAACTGTTTTACAATAATAATAGCAAATACACATCCAACGATTTCATAACCGACATTAAAGTGTTGATGGAATGTTAGTGCAATTAAAACCTGTTACAGCCGCACTTAAATCTGAAACAGTAATTTTTTTATGCATAAAATACTCATATAAAGCTTCGCTGGCCACACATGCCGCAATACCAACAATAATGCGGATAAGTGCACCAAGCCGAAATTATAAATACCAAATATACTAGCAGGTGTCAGTGCTATGAGAACATCTCTCATAATTGTCTGTGTTGTATCCTTGCTTCGCATGAGGATTCGCTGATACGTTAAATACTTTCACTTTTATCCTCCTCCTACTTCTTTCTTCTGTTAGCCATAATAGTTCTTCTCATGGCTTTAATCTGCTGCGTAAGCGGTCTCTTAGCCGGACAGACATAAGAACAGCTTCCGCACTCAACACATTCCATACCGTCAAACTTGGTGAATCCAGTCTCATCATTTCTTGATGCAAAACCCGCAAGCTTTGCCGGAAGAAGATGGCTTGGGCATCCTTCACCGCATCTGCCACATCTGATACATGCAGATGATGAAATATGTGATACAATATCCTTTTGCATAACAAGAAGTGAAGAACTTCCCTTTACAACAGGAACATCAAGACTATACATGGCAAATCCCATCATAGGGCCACCAGAAATAAACTTCTCAGGCTCACCGTTAAGACCACCGGCAGCATCAACAAGCTGTCTGTAATTCATACCAAGCCATACATAAAAGTTGCCAGGATTCTTAACACCATCACCTGTTACAGTAACAATTCTCTTAGTAAGAGGCTTACCTTCAATTACGGCCATATAAATTGAATAAATTGTATCAACATTATGTACAATACAACCTGCATCAGCCGGAAGCATTGATGAATTAATGCTTCTTCCTGTTGTTGCATAGATAAGACATCTCTCACCGCCCTGAGGATACTTTGTCTTTAAGACCTTTACTTCAATATTCGGCTCATTAGCTGTCTTTTCCTGCATAATCTTAATAGCATCAGGCTTATTATCTTCAATACCGATAATACCTTTTGCATGATCAAATAAAGCAAGAGCGACTTTAAGACCCATTACTACT
>SCPN01000295.1_pt1 | contig 32708 bp, 37 predicted proteins | sample 6106831 | NCBI WGS metagenome assembly SCPN01 (sample SAMN10720447, study PRJNA508395) | human gut metagenome | isolation source: Participant 1, 0 month
GACCATATTCATCACGGCTATAACTTTTTCCATTAGTGATGTTAACATCATTTCCTGCTTCAACAGATGTGACACCATGTTCACTTTATTAACAATACCATTACGGATATTTACATCATTTACCGTATGTAAATTAACATGACTATCAGTTAAAACAGCTGTACCTAACTCTGTACGGCGATCAGTACAGATTATAATTATCACTATTAACAGTCCCTTTTTGGAGGATAATGCTTCTGTTGTTAAATTAATATTATGCCCAGTCCTCAATGGTTGCTTTGGAATTATCTCCAGTATGAACAATAGCACCTTTAAGGTTAACATCTCGTTTCGCAGATAAAACTAAATCGCCATCTTTTCCTACACCAATAGTACCTTGACGACTAACAATATCGTGATGTTCTAATCTATCTACATGAGCACCAACATTAATATCGACCAATTAATAGTAACCTGTTTATCACCATGAATATTACCTGTATTTATTACATTTTGAGATGCTTTAATATTCACTTTACGTCCATCGATACGGCCTGTATTTTGTACATCATGAGCTCCTAATACAATTGTATCCGCAGTCATAATGCCTTGATTTAGAATATCTGCATTAGTATTACTAACAATGGCTTTACCACTTATGATTCCACCCATTGCATCAATAGATTTTGCAGGTTGTTTCGCTAAATATACTTTAGGATATAGAACTTTGAGCTTTACAAATCTACCACTACCTGTTTTAGTTTTCCTTATTACCATATCAGTTGTTATGGCTTCCATTTGTTCTTTAGATGGCTTAGTTCCCTGGAGCTAATTTAAACCCTTTGCCAAAGGCTATACCTGCCTCTAACAACGCTTTATATTCAGCCTCATTATCTGTATACCCTTCTAAATATTGTTTACCCGTAGCTGATACTATTTGCTCATTAATAAGCTGTTGCTCATAGAATCCATCACCTAAACGTTTTAATCTTCGTTCAGGATCATTTAGCATAAGGCATCAAGCATATATTGAGAGATAAAAATTCTTGATTTGTAAAAGCAGAGTCTGTTTCTATCAAAGCATTAGCTGTAATATCTGGATGAATTTGATATAGTGCCTCTGTTGGTAAGGATAAACCATCTATAGTATGACTTTCTTTTCCTTTGCCACCACCTAAACCATAGGGATCCAAACTATCATTAACCTTTGCAATAGTAGCTTTAGATAATGTATCTTCCGTATGTTCTTGAACTGTACCAATTGGCTTTACATTTGCTTCAGTAATCGTTGGAGTCATATAGACTTCTGCTTTCCATCGTCTACGTTTCTTTTTTCCTCCAATGTGGTGACTTTTAGGAACATCTTTAGTATAGCTTTCTTGTGAGTACACCCGTTATATAGGTCTTATCACTCATGAGAGTCAGATATATTTTCTATTCGTCCCTTAGTTTGAACCGTCCCTCCAGAAATCACCTTACTATTATCATTATGGAGAATACCTGTTGTTACAACATTACCACCACTACTAATAATACCTGGATCATATTAGTTACTTCTTTATGGTATGCTCTGTTTCAGTTCGAATAATAGTAAATTCATTAACACGGTTTCACGCTTATCCATTTCTTTATTATAAGCTTCATCTTCAGCAGTCTTAACAGGTTTTACATGAGGTGTACCATAGCCACTTTTATCATCAGCATAAAGGGGTCAGACTTATCAAATACCTGTCCTTCTAATTTATGATGTAGATGAGTAACTTTTATTTTATCTGGATTTTTAGTAATGCCATCTGAAACACGCTTTACACCTAATGCAACATTGTTTTATTTACTAATGGGCATCTATTTTTAGACTTTTAGTTTAATTTGCTCCTGTATTATGTTATCCCTCTTTAGCTGTAAGGTCCATAGTGCCACCACTATAGATGAATCCTTTACCTGTATTATTTATTGTATCTGTATTTATATCAACGTGATTACGATGCAATGACACCAAATGCCTAGAGTATCTAATTCTTTTGTGGCAGTAACTTTCTCCTGTGCTTCATCATAAGTCTTTGTTAACTCTTTAATACGTTGACGATGAGCTTCTAACTCTGTTTTAGTTTTATATTTTGTGATATCAGCATTCCATCAGCATCAAGATCATTTTTAGCCTTTTCAAATCCTTACCAGCTTTGTGGTAGCGTTGTTCTATTTCAGAATTTGTATGGTTTATAACTGTCTTTGCATCAATAGCTACAGTATCACCATAAATGCGTCCACCTTCATGATTATCTATGGATTTTGCTTTATGGTCGTAGTATTTCCAGAGTTAATAAGACCACTATTATTTAGTGTTTCTTGGCTATTTACAGTCGTAGATACATCACCCTTGAACCACACCACTATTGGAAGCGCTGACCAGCTAACGTAGTGTTACCATTACTCGTAACACCACCATCAAGCTAATTTTACATCACTAGTAATACTAGATGCTTGGTAGGAGCTGACTACACCTTTAATATTTACACCTAGACCAGTATTGATGTACCTTTCATGGTAATAGAGATTAGCATACATACCACCAATAGCAGAGACATCTAAACCAACATTTCTAGAATCACCAATTTTTTGAGTCTCTAATGTATTAGCATCTATTATATTTTTGCCAGTATGTGTTTCAATTGTATTAGCCCACACTCCGGCATTGACATTGGTTGCTTCTGTTAAAATTTGTAAAGAGTTAGCATCTTTAGCATTAAGACCATTTCCGTTAATAGAAATACGTCCTTGCTCTACACGATAGGAGTTTAAATTTCCCTTTGAATCATATTCTGTTTTACCTGTAGTTAATACTGCTCGATCTGTATTGATAAAGCCCCCGCCGTCTACAGTAATACCATTTGGATTGGCTACAACTACTGAAGCTTTACGACCTGCTACCTCAATAAACCCTTTCATCTCAGTTGGATTATGTGATGTAACCTCGTTAACAATAACATTGGCAGAACCGCGCATCATATTAGGATTACCAGGTACATATCCACCTAATTTTGTATTAGCCATTTGGTAGGTGTTGTTAAGAATTACACCATTTTGCGGTACATTGAAATTAGTATAATCATTTCTAGATACTCCACCAGCAGAAGGTCCTGCAACATTTACTAATGTAATACCATTACCAGCTTGTCCAACCGTAGCTTGTCTTTCATGTGGTGCATTTGTGTCAACCTCGATAGGGTTTGCTGCATAGGCAAATGGTACTACTAATGGGTCTGCAATCATTAACCCCATAGTAAGCCATACGGCAATTTTATATTGTAATCGTTTTTCTTTCATAATTACTCTCTCTATTAATACATATACTCAAACTAATTAGAATCGTATACCAACTTGGAAACCTGTAGTACAGAGTCAGTTCTATAACCACTTGGTTTATATAATGGAACGCCAACAAATACATCATAGAACAATCCAGATTTAAACTGTCCTTTCATCCCTAAACTAGTACCAGCGATAAATTTACCTGTTAATACATCTGTACTTGGACCATATACAGCGCCAAAATCTACATTAGCATAAACACTTGATCGCCATTTAGGAATATAGCTAGCAACTTCATTACGCATATACCAACCGCTTTCAGCCATTAATGTATTCTCACCATCAAACCCTTGTACCGTATATCGATTACCAAGGCTAATCATATCTCTAGAGAATAAACGTTTATCCCCTAATGTCCATTGTCCATGGAATGATGTAGTAATACTTGCTGGTCTATGCCCCCATGTACGAGGTATTTGATAATCCACATCTACTAAAAATTGTGTAAATCGAGTACTTGGTGCTCCATTACCATATTCAGGTTGTGAACCAAACCAACCAACACCTTGTTTAATAGCCGCTCTAGAAAATAACGTATTTTGTTTGATATATCTTCGTTCTGATATACCAAGTTCTACAGAAGCTGTATTTGCACGTTGCACAGCAACCTCTACATCATTAATATAATTTTTGGCATTACGTTTGCTAATAATAATATCCCAACTACGTTTAGTCGTTCGATCTCGATGAAATACATGATTCCAGGAGCCTCTAAATGTCTTAGTATGACTAGAACTAATAAATGGAGTAGCCATAGAATTAATCGTTTGGTGATATTTCATATCACTGTAGGAGATACTAAAGGTATCTTTTCCTCTAGGAATGGAATAAGAAATACTATGATTTCTAGTACCTTTATGCTCACCGTCTTGAGTTGCGTCTCGATTTATACTTAAATTTAAAGAATCGTTGGCATTAAAGACACGATCAATACCAACTGCGGCAGTCCACTGTAGTTTCCGTTTCTTTTAGACCAGAATCATCTATGGACACCATCCCATGGATAGGTGGCTTTTTAGTCGTTTCAAGCACAATATTGGTAGCTAATGGTTTTGAACCAGGTTCAAGCTCAACAGAAACATTTTGAGAGCCTAGACGCTTCATTTGCTCTATACCTTGCTCTATATTACGAATGTTTAAGATATCCCCTTCGCGAATAGGAAATGCATTTTCCCATGGCAATGGTTGTACATACGTTTTATATAATACAGACTCAACTCGACCTAGTTGTAAATTGAATTGTAAACTACCTGAAGCTAAGGATTGAGATGGAATACCAATTCTAGAAGTAACATAACCACGCTCAATAAGTGCACTATTTAATCTAGTAGATAAGTTATTTACATCTTCAACTGTAAGTTTACGATTCATAAATGGTTTAATTGTTTTTTGTAGAAAACCAAATTCTTTAGGTACATCTAATTGGAGCTTCTTTTTCTGTGCCGCATAATACAATGGACCTTTAATCAAGCGTGCACTTGCTGCAGAGCTATTATCTACAAACGTAGTCTGATCCATAGTTGAATTTGTCATATCATCATATGTTAATTGTGTAGATTGACTAATAGGCTCTTCGACAATACGTATTTGAGATACAAAAAAAGATGGTCCTACATGTGCTGGCTGTTGTGCCGGTACTGTATAACCACCTTGTGATGATAAAAATCCAGATGTAATATCTATTCCACCTGTTTGTACTATAATTCGTCCCTCTCCAAGCCGTGCCTCTCTCGCTAATTGCTGTTCTCTTGCTCTATCTAGTTGTGCTTGTGTATCAATTGGTTTAGCACCATATATATGTATTGGTAGCATACAAGCTAAACTTAGACAGAAAAATAGTTTTCTTTTCTTCATATATCCTCTTTTTAGACAAATAATAAGTAAACTCCTAATTTATTATATTTTGTTTTTTTTTAGAAAGTCAATAGAGAGTTTAAATTATAAAACCACCTACTAAAGATAATCAATGTATCTTCGATAAGTGGTTTATTTTATTCACCCTTAGCAATACGGTCTAAGAGTTCAATATAGCTTTGTTTATTTAATGCTGGTGTAAAGTTATCTAATACGTCTTTAGCACCTGCAGCATCATCGTATAGTAAATCTACGATTGTCATAGCCAATGCTTGTGCTGTTTTGCTGTATGCTACATCAGGTACAGAAATTTCGTATTCTGCGCTGTGCAGTACGCCATTAATACAGCCAACCCAAGGATGGATAACAGGCATCAAGTGAGATACGTCGCCCATATCTGTACTTGCTGTCATATGATCTCCTTGGAATACATTTTCTTCACCAAATAATGGATTAGAGTTTTGGCGTAACATTTCGTTCATACGAGCATCATTTCTCATCGGTAAGTAACCCGGTAAATCGTTAATAACGCAAGTGGCCCCTACTGCGTCGCCACCAGCTTTTAATGCGCGGTTTACACGATGGTTGCCATTTACAATGGCCTCAATATTAGAGGCACGAACGTAACTTTCAACTTGAACATAGTCAGGTACACAGTTAACCAATGTACCGCCTTGGTTGATGATCGGATGGAATCTAAAATAGTCGCTTTCTTTGAAAGTTTCACGAATAGAGTTTACCCCCATTACGCCCATCAAGGCAGCATTAAGAGCATTAATACCTTCATGAGGCGCCGCTGCTGCATGTGCTACTTTACCATGGTATTCGATCAATTTAGCAACAAAACCATTAGATGTACTACCTAGGCCCATTTCCCCTGCCGGAGTTTTAGCAGTTTCCACATGCATTTGCATAGCCATGTCGATATCGTCAAACGCACCTTCGTAAATAAGCTGTTGTTTACCGCCCATGTATTTAATCTTGCCTTGTTCACGCAATTTATTGCGGTAATCAACTTCAATCATTTCTTCGGCTGGAACAGCAAATAAAACTACATCGCCAGCGAGTTCATCCATAACAGATTGCAAGCCCATAGCTACGGCAAACATATTGGTAATTTGAATATTATGACCACAGCAATGTGCTGCACCCGTTAAATCATCAGCACGAGGATGGCGCGGACAAAGAATGGCATCTAGTTCACCGATCATAGCAACTGTATATTTGCTATCTTGGCCTTTCATACGACCTTTTACGCCAGTAAGAGCGTGTTCAGTAGTATAGGGAATGCCGAGCTCATCAAACATATCCCGTACTTTCTTAGAGGTCTTTACCTCTTTGTAACCGAGTTCAGGCTCAGCCATAATGGACTCAGCTATTTCACGTAAACGTGGTTGTGCCGCAACGATAGCCTCACAAACCCTTTGTTTTACTTCTTCCTTTGTCATACGGCTAATCAGCTCCTAAATTAAACCTTCTAAGTGAAGTACGAATTGTGCTAATGCTGTTGCACAGATGAAAGTACCTGCTGTTACTGCTAATGCAACTGGAATAATACGCCAAGACAAGCGGCGGAAAGCGCCGAGGTCTTTACCTAAAGATAAACCTGCATAAGCAAGTACAGGTGTTGTAGTAGCAAGGAATGTAACTTGGCTAGTTTTAGCGATGATCCATTCTTGACCAGGCATACCAGGTAAGGATGCAAGAACGCCAACTAGAGACACCCAGAATACCATTGGCAATTTATTCGCATATGGCAAATAAGAAATCATAGCACCAATTGTAGCAAGACCTGCTAATACGGCAACGCCGATTAAGCTATCCCCAAATAGGTGTTTACCGTCCATTACGTTACCTACTGCAGTAATGATAGCAGCAATACAGATAACGATGACAAATTGTGTAATTTTTTCGCTTTTACTCATGACGTGCTGCCTCCTCTGCTAAATCTTGTTCACGTGTACGACCAGTAAAGAAGTTGTAAGATTTTTCCATTACTGGTAAGGAAATAAATAGACCGAAGTATACGCCTAGTACTGTAGTCAACAAGTTTGCTGCCCCAGCGAGTGCCATAATTTGTTGTTCAAACTCAGGGTATACTGCAACGATAGGCGCTGTAGCAGCGGCCATCATACTAGCACTACCTACGCCTGCGCCCATAGCAAGTGCTAAAGGATGGAACCAACCAGATTGAGCTAACATACCTGCTAACACGGAGGACCACATAGCACCGATAAGAACGCCACAGATGTACATGCCCATAACACCACGACCCTCTGGAGAGCTAAAGCCGAATTTATCGATGATGATCGCTACGTTTGGTTCACGGTCTACAGAGTAACAAGCACCTACTGCTTCACGGCGCATGCCAACTAACAAAGCTACTGGTAAACCGAAGATGATAGTACCGAAGAAGTGACCAAGTTCTTGTAATAATAATGCCCAACCAGCACTTGTTAGAATACCGAGATTTGGACCGATACCAAGACCTACTTTTACCATCAAGATCATAACGGCAATACCGATATAATCAGCGGATTTTTCCATTTGTTCAATCGTAAGAATTTTGAACTTAGGAATAGAAATTAATAAACCTAGAATCAATGTGTACAATAATGGTAATAGTACAACAGGACCTAGTTTCTTGATGCCCACATATTCAGCGGCTACGGTTAATACGAGCGCTAAAAAGTGGATTTTGAGATTACCCAAAAGCTGCATAATGACCTCCCATAAAATATATAGTATAAATATTATTTCATTATAAATAATATTTATTTATATAGTCAACTATGAATGTACATTTGTCTATTACTATTATATTTTTTCATATGTGACCATAGATACAGAAAAAGCACCAAGACTATGCTTGGTGCCTTTATATTTAAATTATAGAGTTCAAAAACTTTACGCTTTGCAATGGTTTACCTATTTCTTGCTCACAGTATGCAAATAGTAGTTTTTCTAGTTCCTTCCATATTGTTTTAGGAAGTTCTATAGGCGTATCTTCGCCCCACTGGTAAGCAAGAATGTGTGGTAGTCCAGCTTTTACAGAAGGAGAAATACTAAGATTTGTCGTTTCTCGTACCTGCAACCAGAATGGATCAATGCCATCTTGATGGGTAAAAGCATTAGCACTTGGCACAATACCGGCAAGAGATAATAGTTGCCACCCAAGCATGATCGTTCCCAATTGCACATTGCGGCGTCGAATTTGCTTGGAGTAATTTACAACGGTATCAAAGACCTTACGGTCTACATCATACATAGCAAATAGCTCTTGAATGAGCTCGCTCGCAACGGCAGCATAAGCGATGTTATCAAGATTTACGTCTAACGATTCTACCACATAGGAACCATCGATTTGCGTAACATTTACATATTCTCCATCAGGTACGACTGTAATATACATAGCGCTAAAAGGACGTAAATATGAACTGTTACGCATCGTCATCATTCGCTTATGTGGAATCGATGCTTTAATAAGCCCCAAGCTAGGGGTAATGAACGTAAACACGGAGTATAACTTATACTTTTTTCGACTAATTACGATGGCCGGTGTATTGAAGCCACCATTAAGCTTCTTCATGTTCTTCTTCCGTTGCTTCCTCTACAGGTAAAGGAGTTACTTTGATACGAGAAATACGATAGCCTTGCATTTGAGTCACTTCAAAGGTGTAACCATGAGCATCCACCGTATCACCTACGATTGGTGTACGTTCTAATAAACCAAAGACATAGCCACCTATTGTATCGGAGTCAGAATTATCGATTTCAATATCCATAATCTCTTCTACTTCGTCTACGAGGACCTTGCCATCAAACTCGAAGGAACCCATCTGCATAGGACATCGTAGCCGGTAAATGCGGCTCATGCTCGTCTTGTATATCTCCAACTAGCTCTTCTATAATATCTTCTAAGCCTACGAGACCAACCATGCCACCATATTCATCTACTACTACAGCTTGATAAATACGGCGTGTTCTCATGTACTGTAACATGTGGACAACTTCATGACTTCAGGAACAGTCAAAATATCCCGTTTTACATTGCGCAAATCCTTACGGGCTTGATTAGGGCGTTCCATTAAATCTTTAATGTGAACGAGGCCGATAATGTGATCCTTATCCTCTACGCAGAGTGGATAACGAGTATGGACTTTAGAGCGAATAACCTTCATCGCTTCATCGTAACCATCTTCCACAAATACGCAATCCACGTCTTGGCGAGGTACCATAACCTCTTTCGCCATGCGATCAACGAAGTTAAAGACATTATCGATTAACTCAGACTCTACTTGGTCCAACTGCCCTTCCTCATGGCTTCGAGAAATCATCATGCGAATTTCTTCCTCAGAGTACACAAGATCTAGCTCTGTTAAATATTTTGTCTTGTAAAAGCCTAAAATAACATTGGAGATTTTACTAGCGATCCAAATAAATGGATACACCAATTTACCTGCAGCAACGACGATACGGCTATAGGTATTTACGTATTTTGTTGGGAACGATAGGCCCAATGCTTTAGGTACGATTTCACCAAAGATTAAAACGATTAAGCTAATTAATAGCAATAATACGATATCTAGTACAAAGTGCATCCACTTGCTATGTACATTAAGAACAGCGACTATCTGATCTACAATATTATCGAATACAAAAGTACCAGTGCCTGCAAGGGCCAAGATAAAGAATAGAATCAAAAACTGTGTAGTATTTAAGAAATACTCAGGATTTTGATATAGCTTTAATAAAAACTCTCTATCCTTTTCTAAGAGGATATCCATATCCTCTACATGTTCTTTGCGAAGGCGTGCAAAGGAGAACTTTGCGACCACAAAAAAGTTAATTAAAAAAATACATAAAAGACCAAACCCTATGGGTAACAATACTACCATCTACTTTTATTTCTATATTATATCAAATTATTTTCGATACCCAAGTTCGGATAACATACCAGATTTATTGCGCCAATCCTTTTTAACTTTAACCCAAAGATCTAAGTATACCTTTGTGGCTAATAGCTTTTGAATATCTGCACGCGCCTCAGCACCGAGTTGTTTCAAATAGAGCACCTTTTTTACCAATAATGATACCCTTTTGCGAGTCTCTTTCGCAGTAAATGGTAGCGCGAATATAGGTCGTACCATCATCGCGAGTTTTCATTTCATCTACGTCAACTGCGATAGCATGAGGAATTTCATCACGAGTAGCTAACAAGATTTTTTCCCGTACGATATCGGAAATGATAAGGCGTTCTGGCTGATCTGTAATCATGTCCTCTGGGAAGTATTGCGGGCCTTCAGGCAAAGGTTTCTTCCAGTACCTTAAGAATCTCTGGTAAGTTCTCTTTATCTTTTGCAGAAATTGGTATAACACCAGCAAATGGATATGCATTTTGATAAGACACGATGGCTTCTAAAAGTTCTTCTTTTTTAAGAGTATCGATCTTGTTAACTACCAAGAATACAGGAACTTTTACGCGTTGTAATTGTTCAATAATAAAGTTATCGCCAGGACCGCGTTTTTCATTGCCTGCTACGACAAATAAAACGGCTTCTGTTTCTTTTAAAGACTCGATAGCTGCATCTACCATGAATTCACCTAATTTATGTTTTGGTTTATGCACACCTGGTGTATCCATGAATACGATTTGTTTTGCTTCGTCTGTATATATGCAGATAATACGGTTACGAGTTGTTTGAGCCTTATCGGATACGATAGCGATTTTATCACCAATAATAGCATTAATTAAGGTAGATTTACCAACATTTGGTCGACCTACAACGGCTACAAAGCCAGATTTGAAATGTTCGTTGTTATTCATTATATGGTGCATCCTCCCGCACATAACCAAGATTGCCAAGGATAAACTCTTCCTCTGTACGCATCTCTTTTTTATCTTCGTCGTTCATATGGTCATAGCCTAAAATATGCAAACAACTATGAGTCGTTAAGTACGCTAATTCGCGTTCAAAACTATGTCCATATTCAATAGCCTGCTCACGAGTGCGCTCTAAGGAAATAATCATATCACCTAGTAAATGATGTTCCTCTTCACTGCCTTCGTAATCGTCCCCTTCATTAAGTGCAAAGGACAATACATCTGTAGGTCTATCGATACCGCGATATTCTTTATTAAGCTCGTGAATCTTTGCATTATCACACAGCAAAATACTCATTTCATCTTCTTCAAGACCGTATACGCGACTTACTTCGTCACAAACCTTACGGATAATGGCCTCTATATTAAAATCCTCTTGAATTCCTTCATCATAGCTAATATGTATGTACATACTTACCCTTTCGCTACATTCTCTGCAGATGCATCAGACGTCGTTGTAGTATCACCTGCTAATTTACGCTCATGGTACGCATCGTAAGCTTTTACAATGCGGCCTACTAAATCATGACGCACAACGTCTTGATCGCTAAAGTAAACCATATTAATACCCGATACATGACGCAATACCTTTTCAGCCTCACCGAGACCTGATACGACACGTGGCGGCAAGTCAATTTGCGTTTTATCGCCGTTTACAACCATTTTAGAATTGTTGCCTAAACGAGTTAGGAACATCTTCATCTGTTCAGCCGTCGTATTTTGCGCCTCATCAAGAATAACAAAGGCATTTTCTAAAGTACGACCACGCATGTACGCTAGTGGTGCTACCTCAATGGTACCACGCTCCATAAAGCGTTGTACTTGCTCGATGCCAAACATTTCATGTAATGCATCATAAAGAGGTCTTAAATATGGATCCACTTTATCTTGTAATTCACCAGGTAAGAAACCTAAGCGCTCTCCAGCCTCTACAGCAGGACGAGTTAAAATGATTTTATCTACATTACGGTTCTTCAAGTAGAAACGCTGCCAAAGCTACTGCTAAAAAGGTTTTACCTGTACCTGCAGGGCCAATACCAAAGGTTATGGTATTTTTACGAATGCTATCTACATAGTACTTCTGACCTTCCGTTTTAGGCGTAATATTTTTACCCCGCATATTAACGGATAGGGTATCTTCAAACATATTATGTACCGCATCGGCTTTGCCATTAGCTACAAGTTTAGCGGCAATGCGCACTTGAGACTCTGTAATAGTACTGCCTTCACGGTAGAGGAACACTAATTCTTCAAGAGTGCGATAGAGGAGCATTGACATTGGTCCTCATCCCCCTTGATGACTACTGTATCTCCACGAGCTACTACATCAGCAGAGATGACCTCAAGCATCATATGTAAATAACGATTATGTTGACCTAGTATGGATTGTGCTAGGTCATATGTAGGAAATGTAAATACTTGTTCGCTCATACAACCTCCTAGTCTATAAACTTACGAACCGCTTTACCATTGAGGTAATCACAAAGATCACCTTGATGTGCATCCAGTTCGTCTAGTTTATCATCAATTAAATCTTGTACGCGCCACCAACCCATAGACCAGTTTGTAAAATAGCGTATTATCTTCAGGCGCTCGCCCCACAAGACGCTGTAAAACAATGTCAGGATGCAAATGACGGACAAAGTTAACTACCGCGGTCAGCATATTCTTCTGCACTGATTAAGGTGAACTGACCTTCTTGGTACCACTTGGCCATCAATGTATTTTTAACGATATATAACGGCATGTAATTTAACTTGATCCACACCGAGGGCTGATAAGATACGGGCCCCTTCGATGGTATCTTTCATGGTATCCCAAGGGAGATTAACAATCATATGTGTGGTAACGTTAAATCCGTATTTTTTAATGCGCAGTACGGCATCAATAAACTGCGCTAAATCATGGCCTCGATTGATTTTTTCTAACGTATCATAGTTTACAGTTTGTAGACCTAATTCAATATAGATATCCTTATGAAAGCGATCACTAATATCAGCTAATATCTCAAGATATTCATCGGCAATACAATCGGGTCTTGTTGCAATAGCAATGCCCACGGCTTCATCAATACAACCTTGTTCAATATAGCTTTTAAAATCATCAAGATTCAAGTAGGTATTACTAAAGTTTTGGTAATAAGGGATGAACTTCTTTGCTTTATATTTAGGGCCTATGTGAGCAATATTTTCCTCGAGTTGCATACGCACTGTCATCCACGCAGGCCGATTTTCATAACCGGCACCAATTTCACCGCAGAAGGTGCAGCCCCCTACACCAGCCGAACCGTCTCGATTAGGACAAGTTAGCGGCAATGCCACAGGCAGTTTATAAACCTTTTCCCCATAGGTTTCTTTATAATATTTAGATACCATGCGGTATCGTTTTGGTCTCGTTGTATCGGTCATAACACTCCTATTTAACTAACCAATCATCGCTTGTGAAAATTAACAAGCCTCTATTTCAGGACGTATAAAAGGTTTTACCTCTTTATTAACGTCGATAATTACTGTAAATGGTGCATTAGGTACATTCTCTATACCTAACACTTTAGCCGTATCTTCAGACATAGGCATTTCTACATATTGTTGGCGAATCTTGCGCCACTCTTTAAAGGTATAGTTTGGAATATACTGAGATGCAATCTCTTCGTTGCGCCAGAATGATTTCCTTCTTGTAAAAGTTCCTTTGTCTGCTTCGGTAAACCAACGGCTTCACTGCGGACCTTACCACGATAACTTACGAGTGTATCATATTGCAATAATTCGGCAGCTACTGTATCACCTTTAGACAAGAAGAAATTATACAAGAATTCAATTTGATCTATATCTTTCAAATTTATCTTATGATTACCTGCATCGAGCCAAGCCTGTGTCATGTCACAAAAATAGGAAAAAGCATCTTTTTTAGGTTCTACTTTGTTAGGGTCATACTTTTTCATAGGTGGTATATGATTTGTTGCTCTATCTTCACCAGTTATAGATGTGTCAGTATGTTCTTTTATGAGCTTGCTACCAATATAGCCAAAGACGGTTCTAAAACGCTCACTATTATAGAAGCGTTCAAATACATCTTCAAAGTGCTTTAAGAAGCGTATATCTCTATAAGGTAATACATGAGTGGTTAGTACCTCATATGGCGCTAAGGGATCACTAATATATTGGTATTCCTCCATGCGGCGTACACCAGATCCTTTTAATAGTTTCAAGAATCCTATTTGCAGCGCATGAGGTTGCAAACTAAATAAATCGTTAAAGGATAATCCAAATCGCGCTTTATTTTCGTAAGGCAAACCTACAATTAGATCCATATGTACATGTGTACGACCAGCCTCAATAATAGGACGAATAGCCTTTTGAATGTACGGCCAATCGTTATATCGGTTAATAGCATCTAACGTCTTCTTATATGTACTTTGTACACCTACTTCGATTTGAATACGCCCTGGTGGGTGTTTCACAGAGAATATTTGTTTCCCATTCCGTCATGAGTTCTGGTTCCATTTCTAGATGGAAGTTCGTCTCTGTATCAGCATCACGCATAAATTCCATCAACGGACGATGATGATGTGGTGCACAGTTGAAAGTGCGATCCACAAATTTAACTTGCTTTACCTTATGGTCAATAAACCATTGTAATTCTTTTAATGTTCTTTCTTGTGGAAAGAATCGAACCGTATTCTTATTGCCAGATAAACAATACTGGCAGGAGAATGGACATCCTCGAGAGGATTCATAGTAGATGATTTTATGTTCTAAATCGACCATATCCGCTTCCACGTATGGGAATGGTATAGTACTGAGATCCTTTACCTCTACTGTCTCAGTAGAGCCCATAAGTTATTGAAATATGGCGGAACGCCAAATTTCCTCTGTAAGGCCATCTTTGCCATTTGTTAAGGCCTTAATAAGTTGATAAAAGGCTTCTTCCCCTTCACCTTGTACAACATAATCTACAGCATGGCAACGATTTAGAATTTCATCGGCAGTGAAAGATACCTCTGGACCGCCTAAGATAATTTTAATATCTGGTCGAACTGCTTTTACCATGGCCACCACATGTAAGGTCATTTCAATATTCCAGATATAGCAAGCAAAGCCCAATACATCTATATTACGCTCTGTAATATCGCTAAGAATATGTAAAACAGGCATATTAATAGTATATTCTACTATATCGTATGCCTGTCCGTGAGCCTGCCCATAGGCTTTGAGATAACGCAAAGCCAGGGAGGAATGTATAAATTTTGAATTTAATGTGGATAAAACTACGTTCATAGGTCCCCTTTAAATCATCGAATGGCTCAGCCACCGTCTAGTCATAATATATGTATTATACCATTAAAAGAGGCCAAAGATAAAGGAAACAATAGCACCCACTAAAATGACAACACCTACTACGGATAGGATGATGCCGCCAAAGAAAACTACTGCCGCTAATACAACGGCTAAAATGATAATCAGAATGATGCGACTAAGCCAGCTTGTACTATTAAAGCTATACACCTTAACTTGCGGCCCATATTGATTATATTGTTCGTAACGTTGACGCTCTTCATCCATATAAGTTGGCGTTGAATCTACATGAACGGAATCGCCTACTTCTTCAATAGTTACACCATCAAAGTCTCGTCGCTCATCAGCGGATAATACGCGCGTATTAGGTTCGGTAGTTCTTGTATTACCACCAAAACTACTATCTTGTTGACTATTTTTATATGTATTTTGATTGTTATGTATATTCTGTTGATCAGACATAGTTAATTCCTCTATATGACCAAATAATAATTAATTTTATACAACCTATTATATCATATTTTAACTAAAAAAATGCAAATAAATATCCCCTATAGATATAAATTCATAGATCTATAGGGGATGTATTGTATTGGTATTGTTTATAGCTAATGTATGCTAACGCATAGATTAGTCATTCAAGAATTTTTGAAGTAATTCATTAACCATACCAGGGTTAGCACGGCCTTTAGATTCCTTCATAACTTGACCAACTAAGAAGCCAATAGCCTTGCCATTACCGCTCTTGAAGTCTGCCACCGGTTGTGGGTTGTTAGCGATAACTTGCTTAACGATTTCTTCAATAGCGCCTGTATCTGTAATTTGAACAAGACCTTCTTCTTTTACGATAGTATCTGCATCCTTGCCGGATTCCCACATGGATACAATAACTTTTTTCGCAATTTTACCGGAAATAGTGCCTTTATCGATAAGGGCAATCATACCGGCCAAGTTTTCAGGGCTTACTTTGGATTCAGCAAATGTTAAGCCATTTTCATTGATCATCTTGGACAAGTCACCAAGCATCCAGTTAGCAACCGTTTTAGGATCTGCACCAGCTTTTACAGTTTCATCTAAGAAGTCTGCCGTCTTACGAGCTACTGTAAGAATCGTTGCATCTTCACGAGGCAAGCCGTATTCAGATACAAAGCGTTCAATCTTAGCATCTTGTAATTCTGGTAACGCACGGCGTTCTTCTTCAATTTTTTCGTCTGTAATTACGATTGGTACCAAATCTGGTTCTGGGAAGTAGCGGTAATCGTTTTCTGCGTCTTTTTTACGCATACCAAGAGTAATGCCTTGAGCATCATCCCATGTACGAGTTTCTTGGTCTACTTTACCACCAGCTTCGATTAATTTTGCTTGACGCAATGCTTCGTACTCGATAGCTTTTTGGATACCAGTTAAGGAGTTAACGTTTTTAGTTTCTGTACGTGTACCGAACTCTGTAGTACCACGAAGGCGTACGGATACGTTACAGTCACAACGCAAAGAACCTTCTTCCATACGACCGTCAGATACTTCTAAATATTGCAAAATAGAACGTAACTTTTCAACGTATGCTCTCGCCTCTGCACCGGAACGAATATCTGGTTCAGATACGATTTCAAGAAGAGGTACACCAGTACGGTTATAGTCAACATTAGAAGATTTGGAATCGGAAATAGTGTTGCCACTATGAACGAGCTTACCTGCATCTTCTTCCATATGAATACGCGTAATACCAATGCGTTTAGTTTCACCATTTACTTCGATGTCTAAGTGACCATTCAAACAAATTGGTAAATCATATTGAGATGTTTGATAGTTTTTAGGCAAATCAGGATAATAGTAGTTTTTACGGTCAAATTTGTTAAAGTTAAGAATTTCGCAATTCAATGCTAAACCTACTTTAATAGCAAATTCTACTACTTGTTTATTTAACACAGGCATAGCACCAGGCAAGCCAAGGCACACTGGGCATACATGTGTATTTTGATCGCCGCCGAATTCAGTGGTACAACCACAGAAGATTTTAGACTTCGTCTTCAGCTCTGTATGAACCTCTAAACCAACGACTGTTTCGTATTTACTACTCATAGAGAAACCTCCCCAGTTGGTGCTACTAATTGACAGTCTGGACGCGCTTGTTCAAATGTGAAAGCCGCACGTAACAATGTTTCTTCACCCATGGCAGGACCAAGCAATTGCATACCGATTGGCAAATTGCTGCTGCTCATACCTGCTGGAATGCTGATACCTGGGATACCTGCAAGGTTAGCTGGTACTGTACAGATATCTTCTAAATACATTGCCAATGGGTCGTTTGCTTTTTCACCAAATTTATAAGACGTATTAGGTGCAGTTGGTGTTAAGATTAAATCCACTTTGGAGAAAGCTTCATCAAATTCGTTTTTAATAAGACGGCGTACTTTCAATGCTTTCAAGTAGTAAGCATCATAGTAACCAGCACTCAATACATAGGTACCTAATAAGATACGGCGTTGTACTTCAGGACCAAAGCCTTCTGTACGAGTTTTAGTAGACATTTCTACTAAATTATCAGCAGCAACGCGCATACCATAGCTTACACCGTCATAACGAGCCAAATTAGAGCTTGCCTCTGCCAATGCGATGATGTAGTACGCAGACAAAGCATATTTAGAGTTAGGCAAGGAAACCTCTACGATTTCAGCACCTAATTTTTTATATGTTTCGATAGCCTCTTCCATAGCTTTGCGAACTTCGCTATTGAGACCTTCACCGAAGAATTCTTTAGGCACGCCAATTTTAAGATTTTTTACATCATTTACGAGCGCCGTAGTGTAATCTACACGAGCACCTGGAATAGATGTAGAATCTTTCGCATCATAACCAGAGATAGCATTTAATACTAAAGCAGCATCAGTTACGTCCCGTGTAATAGGGCCAACTTGGTCCAAAGAGGATGCAAAGGCGATAAGGCCATAACGAGATACATTACCGTAAGTAGGTTTCAAACCTACAACGCCACAGAAGGACGCTGGTTGACGGATGGAACCACCTGTATCAGAGCCAAGAGCCCAAATAGCAGTACTACTTGCTACAGCAGCAGCACTACCGCCAGAGGAACCGCCTGGTACACAATCAGTATTCCAAGGGTTAGTTGTTTTTGCTAATGCAGAATTTTCTGTAGAGCCACCCATAGCAAATTCGTCCATGTTAAGTTTACCAAGGCTAATATAATGATTATCTTGTAAACGTTCGATAACAGTCGCATTATATGGAGGAACAAAGTTTTCTAACATTTTAGACGCGCATGTTGCAGGCTCGTCTTTAATACAAATATTATCTTTGATGGCACCAGGAATACCTGCTAATGGAGAAATAGCTTCACCTTTAGCAATTAATTCGTCTACAGTTTTAGCTGTAGCTAAAGCGCGGTCATGAGAATCGGATAAGTACGCATGTACAGTCGGCTCCACTTTCGCTTTATGTGCAATGACAGCATTCGTCAATTCAACGGCGCTGATTTCTTTATTCACTAGTTTCTTGTGTAATTCATGAATTGTTGCCACAGCGAAACCTCCTATTCTTGTACAACGCGAGGTACTTTAAAGTACCCATCCTCTGCTTCTGGAGCATTAGATAAAGCTAAATCATGATCGAGGGATGGTTTCATTTCATCCTCTCTAAGCACATTATGCAATGGTACCGCATGGGCCATAGGCTCAACACCATCAAGCTCTAATGCATCTAGTTCAGCAACATAAGACAAGATATCGGACAACTCTTTCTCTACATGTGCCATATGTTCTTCCTTAACTTCCAAGCGTGAAAGCAAGGCGATTTTTTTTATTTCCTCTTGGCTGATTTTCATCGGAACACATCCTTTCATAATTATTTATTATAAAGCAAATAATATATATTTTCAAAACATTATAAGAATGTATATCTATTGGATTTCTCCTAGATTGCGTAAAAGCTCTACAAACTCTTCTTCGTTTATGACGCGAATGCCCAATTCATTGGCTTTAGTAAGCTTACTACCGCTATCTTCACCGGCTACAACAAGTGTAGTTTTCTTTGACACAGAGCCTGTAACCTTTGCCCCATGAGCTTCAAGAATTTTACCGGCTTCACTGCGGCCCATAATCTCAAGCTTACCTGTGAGAACGACGATTTCGCCTTCCATTTGATTGCCTGCAGCTTCTACTACATCTACAGTCATCTTAAGACCGGCTTGAGTTAACCCTTCAATAATAGCCACATGAGTAGGATCTTGACGATATTCTACGATACTATCGGCCATTGTAGGACCAATCTCCTCCACCGCAACGAGTTCTTCCTTAGTAATAGTCATGAACCGTTCCATAGATTGCACAACATTAGCAATTGTTGCAGCTGCTTTAGAGCCAATTAGACGAATACCAAGACCATATAATACGCGATCCAAACCACGAGATTTAGAATCTCCGATAGCTTTTACTAAGTTCTCTGCCGATTTTCTTGCCCATTCGGTCCATCGTAACTAGTTGCTCTACCGTTAAGTGATATAAATCTACCACATTAGTAATCAACTTATTATTAATTAAGTTTTCTACAATGCTAGGGCCTAAACCGTCAATATTCATAGCATCTCGAGAGGCAAAGTGAATGATTTGCTCTTTCTCGATAGCAGGACAATGTTTATTCGTACAACGTACAGCCGCTTCTCCTTCGCGACGAACTGTAGGAGATTCGCATACTGGACATGTGTTAGGAATTGTGAAAGGTACTTCAGAACCAGTACGTTTTTCAGGAACTACGCGAATAACTTCAGGAATGATTTCTGCTGCCTTGTGAATGATGACATGGTCACCAATGCGGATGTCTTTTTCATTGATAAAGTCTTGATTGTGTAATGTTACACGACTCACATTTGTACCAGACACAAATACAGATTCAAGCTCACCAGTAGGGGTGAGAACGCCTGTACGACCTACATTAATCGTAATATCCTTAAGAATGGTTTCTACCTCTTCAGGAGGATATTTATAGGCAGTAGCCCACTTAGGATCTTTTGCAGTACTGCCAAGTGCCTCTTGATCATCAAAGCTATTTACTTTAATAACCATACCGTCAGTATCATATGGCAAGTCATGGCGTTTTTCTTCCCAATAATTGATAGATTCAATAACTTCATCAATAGTTTGACACACGCGATAGTGAGGATTTACAGAAACTTAAAGTTTTCTAAGCTTTTAAGTAATTCCTCTTGACTATGAATACTAGCACCTTCTTCAGAGCCAATAGCATAGGCAAAGCTAAGTTACGACTCGCCGTAATAGCAGGATCTTGCTGACGCAAAGAGCCTGCCGCAGCATTACGAGGATTCACAAAGGTTGGTAACCCCTCATCATCACGTTCTTCATTTATGCGTTTAAATTCGCTATGAGGCATATACGCTTCACCGCGAACCTCGATAAACTCTGGTGCATTCTCTAGGTATAAAGGAATGGATTTAATAGTACGTACATTAGCAGTTACATCTTCCCCAATGCGACCATCACCTCGCGTTACGGCACGTACAAACATGCCATTTTCATAGTGTAAATTGACAGCCAATCCATCGATTTTTAACTCTACTACATACGCAGATGGCTTATGTCCTAATTCCTTTTCTACACGATTAGCAAATGCTCGTACTTCATCAGCATTAAATACATTGGAAAGACTCAACATAGGACGTCCATGAACAACCTTTTCAAAGGAGCCTTCCACCTTCATACCTACACGTTGTGTTGGAGAAGATGGCACAATATATTCTGGATAAGCTGTTTCTAAATCTACAAGCTCACGATATTTTTTATCATATTCAAAGTCACTCATCGTAGGAGCATCTTTTACATAGTATAAATACTGTGCATGAGTAAGCTCTTGTTGTAACTCTTTAATTCTATCTTTCGGATTCATATTACATCCCTTTTACTGTACAGTAACACTCTATACGTTCCTTACTAGCAAGGTAGAGAGGTTAACTGCGATACACAAGTTTTATCCCTTTTTAACAGGTGCAAATTTTGCCATCACCACACGTACACCTTGTGTGGGGAAATTCAATAGTCAACTTCATGCCAGCCCCTTCACCAGCAACGTTGATAACCTTGCCATTGCCCCACTTACTATGAATAGCAGTATCGCCAATCTTCCAATCAGCAATTACTTCATTGCGAACGATTGGCTTCGTAACTGGTCGGCTTGTGACACTCATATGTTGCGGCACATGACGCTTAATGTCATCAGGTACTTTACGCTTAGCACGCAAACCATCTACTAACTCTTCAGGAATTTCGTCGATAAAGCGAGATGGTAAATAACTACTTGTACGACCAAATACGGTCCGCGTCGTAGCATTAGAAATATATAATTCCTTCTCCGCCCGTGTAATACCTACGTAAGCTAGACGACGCTCCTCTTCAATCTCCTCAGGGTTCATCAAGGTTCGACTATGAGGGAATAAACCTTCCTCCAAGCCTCCTAAGAATACAATAGGGAATTCTAAACCTTTAGCAGCATGCAATGTCATCAATGTTACCTTAGCCTCTTCTTGCTCGAAGGAATCAACATCATTAACAAGGGCCACTTGTTCTAAGAAATCCTCTACAGTACCAGATGGATTTGTATCTTGGAAGTCTTTAGCTACAGATAAAAGCTCACCGATATTCTCCGCGCGCGCTTGATCTTGTGGATCGGTACTTTCTTCCAACTAGCTAAATAACCGGTTCTATCTAAAATAGACTCTAGAATATCTAGTACTGTTCTATCTTCCATTTCAGCTACAAGTGTGAAAATAAGAATGCCAAACTCTTCTAACTTTTCTTTTGTCTTACCCTTAATAGAATCTACCAAGTGTAGCTGCGTTAAGGTCATAAATAAAGACGTTCCATTAGCACGGGCATAGTCCTGTAGTTTGGCCACAGTAGTAGCGCCGATACTTCGTTTAGGTACGTTTATGATACGTAACAGACTCAAATCATCGAAAGGATTGTATAATACACGCGCAAGTACGCTAATACGTCCTTAATTTCTTTACGGTCGTAGAACTTCGTGCCCCCCACCATTATGTATGGCAAAGCTCGTTTAATAAGTGCCTCTTCAAGTACACGAGACTGAGCATTCGTACGATATAAAATGGCCATATCCCCATAAGGTACACCGTGAATATCGTGCTTTTTAGCAATTGTATCGCCGATAAAAGCAGCCTCCTCATGTTCAGATTGGGCTGTAAAGTGCTGAATCTTAGCCCCTTCCGTCTTGTCAGTCCAAAGATTTTTCTTTGGCCGACCTTCATTATTCTCGATAACAGCATTGGCTGCATCAAGGATAATCTTAGTAGAACGATAGTTTTGTTCTAGTTTAATAGATATGCAGTTAGGATAATCCTTTTCAAAGTCTAAGATATTTTGAATATCAGCGCCACGCCATGCGTAAATACTTTGGTCAGCATCACCTACTACGGCGATATTTTTCCAATGTGACGCCAATAATTTAGCCAATAAATATTGTGCATGGTTCGTATCTTGATACTCATCGATCATAACATAACGGAAACGTTTGCTATATTTATCTAGGACAGCCTCATTAGACTGTAATAATTTTACAGCCACCAATAATAGATCATCAAAATCTAACGCATTATTCTTACGCAATTCACGCTCATAATACTCGTAAACGTCGGCAACCTTTTGCTGGTAAAAGTCTCTCGCTTGCTTTCTAAAATCAGAAGCAAAAAGTAATTTATTCTTTGCATCTGAAATAGCAGCAATCATAGCCCCTACGGGATAGTATTTATCATCCAAATTTAACGCTTTCAATGCGGCCTTAATCACAGCTTGAGAGTCAGATGTGTCATAAATGGTAAAATTGCTGTTATACCCTAAGAAACTATTTAATTCAAAACGTAAAAACTTAGCACAAGAAGCTATGGAACGTACTGAGCCAAATACGATTAGCTACATCCCCTACTAAACCTTCTACACGACTTTTCATCTCTTTAGCCGCTTTATTGGTAAAGGTAATAGCTAAAATTTCATAAGGATTTACACCTTGAGCCAATAAATGTGCAATACGAACTGTTAAAACCTTTGTTTTACCAGATCCGGCACCGGCTAAAATCAACAAAGGGCCTTCCGTATGCTGGACAGCTTGTTGTTGCTCTTTATTTAAACCTGTTAATAATGAATTCATCGGAACACCCCCAATCGCCCTTACATAATGGTTATAAAATAACTCAAACAGAAATTAATGAGCTATAGTTTTATATTTTAAAATAACATTTGTTATGGCTACATATATAACTAAAGTCATGTAAACTCTATACATAGAGAAGAAGAACGTTGCAAGCAACGTTCTTTTCCTTTATATACTATTTCATAGCACCAAGGATTGGTGGTACGATTTGTTTTTTACGAGACATAGTGTTTGGTAAGAATACACCATTATCTTTTATTTCTTTTTCAAATGCTTTAGTAACTACAGCCTCTACATCGCCACTAAACAACAATGTAGTACTTTCATCGAGGATATTTGTAATCATGATGTAAGATGCGTCGTAGTTGTTAGCACTGCGAAGAGCTTCTAAAGCTTGTACTAATTCACCTTGTTTAGCCAATACATCTGTTGTATCCATAACGGAAATTTGACCGATAGAAATCGTTTTACCAGCTTCAGAGAATTCTTTCATATCGGTACGAACGATATCATCATTAGTCAAATCAGAAATATCTGCGCCAGCTTTTAACATATCAAGGCCATAGGACTCGATATCTACACCGGCGATTTCAGCCAATTTGTGAGCCATTTCTTTATCTGTTTCTGTACATGTAGGAGAACGGAATAATACAGTGTCAGAAATGATAGCGGATAACATCAATCCTGCAATAGCTTTAGGAATTTCTTGATTATTTTCCATATACAATTTAGTGATGATTGTATTGGAGCAACCTACTGGTTCTAAGCGCATGAATACAGGACCATCAGTTTCAAAATCGCCAATGCGGTGATGATCAACTACGCCGCACATATTCATGGATTTATAACCATCGATGATTTGCTTAGATTCATTGTGGTCAGTTAGGTATAAGTTGCCACCTTCTGGAGCAAACTCTTCCCAGTTCTTAACAATTTGTGGATGTTCAAAACCAAAATGGTTCAAAATGTATGTTGTTTCTTTGTTTGCTTCACCGGCACAAACTGGAGTTGCTGGTGTGCCCATTTGTGTTAATAAATTTGCAAAGGAAATAGCAGAACAAATAGAATCAGTATCAGGGCTTTTATGACCTGCTACATAAGTTTTTACGTCACTCATAATATACCTCTTTTATTTTTAGTTTCACATTTTATATTGACCTAGGTCAATCCGATTTTTAACTATATTATTATACCATAAATTATACAAAAAAAACACGCCACTACTATGTAGTGACGTGTTTTTATCATTCCTCATTATCAGCTAATGTAGGAAATTATTCATGGTCTTTTTTACGATTTGTAAACAAACCAGGTCCAAGTGTTTCAATGATGATAAACAACATTGGGATGATAAAGATACCAAATAATGTAGCTGTTGTCATCCCTGCTACTACTGTAATCCCCATAGATGTACGAGCGCCAGAGCCAGCACCAGTAGAGATAGCTAATGGGAATACACCAAGGATAAATGCAAAGGATGTCATCAAGATTGGACGCAAACGAATTTTTGCAGCTTCAATAGCAGCATCAACAACGTTCATACCGCGCTCGTCAACACGAATCTTCGCATATTCGATGATCAAAATAGCATTTTTCGCTGCTAAGCCAACCAATGTCAAAAGACCGATTTGCATATAAATATCGTTAGCTAAGGCATATCTACCAGTAAAGTTCAACAAGAATGGTACTAAAGCGGCACCTATCATACCAGATGGTACGGAGAACAATACGGCAAATGGAACCTTCCAAGATTCATACAAGGCAGCCAAGATCAAGAATACGAAGACTAGACCTAAACCTAAAATCATCATAGTTTGAGAACCAGCTTTTAACTCTTCACGAGATTGACCTGCCCAGTCATATGTATAACCAGCAGGTAAAGTTTTAGCTGCCGCCTCTTTCAATGCGTTAATTGCATCACCAGAGGAGTAACCATTTGCTTGAGAGCCACCGATTTGTACGGCCATGGCATTATCAAAAGCGAGTAATGCTAGACGGTGTACCTGTTTGTTCCTTCGTAATGTAGTTAGATACAGGAACCATAAGCCCCTTACTATTTCTAACAGCCAACATATTAAGTCGATCTGCATTTTGGCGGTAAGCATCTTCCGCTTGAACTACTACCTTATAGTTTTTACCGTACATAGTAAAATCATTGACTTGAATACTACCGTAGAAACCTTGTAAAGTGGTAAAGATATCAGCTAATGCTACACCATCTTGTGCCGCTTTTCTCACGATTTACATCAAATTGTAAGGATGGTGTAGATGTATCAAAAGTAGTATAAATGCTCTGGATTGCAGGGCTCTTACGAGCTTCCGCAATAAATTCATTAGTACGATCAGCCATAACTTGTGGACTATCGCCAGCTTTATTGATGATGTACATGCTAAAACCACCAGTTGTGCCCTAAACCAGGAATGGATGGTGGGTTCATAGCAATTACAGTTGCTTCAGGAACACCTTGAGCGGCAAAACCAAAGGTTTGACCAACCATTGCATTAATTGAAGTTGCAGCAGTAGTACGATATTTCCAGTCAGACATAGTGGCAAAGATTACACCTGCACTAGATTTTTGACCGCCCCACCTAAGATGTCAAAGCCAGCTACTGTAAATACTCCTTGGAACAATTGTTCATCTTTAGGTTTTTCTGGATCATTTTTGCCTTCTAAGAAGGAAGCAATTTTTCTCAAGTGTTGCCATCGTACGCTCAGATGTAGCCCCTGGCGGTTCATTAACGGCAATCATATAATAACCGCTATCCTCTGCAGGTACAAAGGATGTAGGCAAGAAGTGGAATACTAAGCCAGTTCCCCCCGCAAAGATTAACAATGCAATAACGGTTAAGCTCAAACGATGACTTAAACGAGCCAATTGGATACCATACCAATCACTGAAACGTTCTAGGCCTGCATTGAATTTATTTAACTGACGATGTACCCAGTCTTCACGCTCTTTTGGTGTGTGAGGTTTTAACATCGTAGCACATAGGGCTGGTGTCAAAACAAGAGCAATAATCGCAGAAATAACAACAGATACAGCGATTGTTAATGCAAACTGTTTGTAAAGGATACCTGTCATACCACCCATGAAGGCAACCGGTACAAATACCGCTACCAATACAAAGGCAATACCAATTACTGGTCCTTGTACATTTTCCATTGCTTTAATAGCCGCCTCTTTTGGAGGTAAGCCATTATATTTTAATTCATACTCTACCGCTTCTACTACTACGATAGCATCGTCAACAACGAGACCGATAGCCAATACCATGGCGAATAATGTTAACGTATTGATAGAGAAATCAAGTAATACGAAAGCCCCAAATGTACCTAGCAAGGATACTGGAACAGCAATCATAGGAATGATTGTAGATCTCCAGGATTGTAAGAATACATATACTACAAAAAGAACGAGTAGTAATGCTTCTACAAATGTATGCTCTACCTCATTAATAGAAGCACTTACGAATTTAGTATTATCTACAACCACGTTATATTGCATATCTGGTGGGAAAGATTTAGATTGTTCATCTAGTACCTTCTTAACATTCGCAATAGTTTCTAATGCATTAGCATCATTTTGCAAGGAAATAGCGAAGCCTGCTACCTCTTTATGCGCGGACTTAGCAATAAAGTCATATCCTTTAGCACCAATTTGAATGCGAGCAACATCTTTTAGATGCAATACCTTACCATTAGAGCTTTTAATAGCAATGTTACCAAATTGTTCAGGTGTCACAAGACGACCTTCAATTTTGATAGGATATTGAAATGCTTGTTCCCCATTAGTAGGATTTTGACCAACTGTACCTGCTGCAGCCTGTAAGTTTTGTCCCTTAATAGCTGCTGTTACTTCAGAAATGGTAACACCAAGATTTTGCATCTTCGCTGGATCCAACCAAATGCGCATAGCATAATCAGAACCGAACTCTTGCACAGAACCGACACCCTTAATAGATTTAATAGCATCCATCATATAGTTGGTAGCATAGTTCTTTAAGAATGTAGAATCATAAGTACCATCAGGTGAGTTCAAGGAGAATACCATAGCCATATCACCAGAAGATTTAATAGTTGTAACACCAACTGCTTGTACCTCTGCAGGTAATTGAGCAAGTGCTGCTTGTACACGGTTTTGTGTATTAACCGTATCCATATCGGCATCTGTGCCTTGATTGAACTGAACAGTCAAAGAGTAACTACCATTACTAGAGCTACTAGATGTCATATAGTCCATATCTTGTACGCCTACGATTTGTGTTTCAATAACACTGGCTACCGTATCATTAACAACTTGAGCCGTTGCACCTGTATAGGCAGTGTTTACGAACTGTAGGTGGAGAAATTTGTGGATATCGAGCTATCGGAAGGTTCATCATAGAAATGAGACCTACCAAGGTAATAACAATGGCTATTACAATGGCAAAGATAGGTCGATTAATAAAGAATTTCGACACGATCTAGCCCTCCTTCTATTTTGTAGCTTTTAATTGTTCTTTTGAAAGCAATTTAGCATTAACCTTCACACCGTTTTTAACCTTAGTTAAGCCATCAACGATGATTGTATCGCCAGGTGCTAAACCAGATTTAATAATAGTTTCACCACCAGTGGTACCACCAAGTTCAACAGTTTTTTGCTCTACGACACCATCAGCATTCACAACATAGACGAAGTTTTTATCCATAATTTGAAGAATCGCACGATTTGGTACGAGGATAGCATTTTTAAGTTTTTCCCCTGGAGAAATAACGGTTGCATACATATTTGGCAACAATAAATGATTAGGATTTGGGAAGGATGCTTTCAATACGAGCTTGCCTGTAGATTGATCTAAGCTTCTCGCCGCTTGTACGATAGAACCAAGTTCATTATAGGTTTCACCATCAGCAAGCTTTAATTGAATATTAGGACCATTGGAATCATCACCAGTTGGATTTTTCATGAAGTCAAGATATTCTTGCTCTGTCATACTAAATTCAACAAAAATAGGATCAATGGAGTCAATTGTAACTAAAGTTGTAGAACCAGCTTGTACAAATGCGCCCATATCAATATCGTCCATACGTAATGTACCGGAATATGGTGCATATACTATTGTATCCCCCATATTATCTTGAGCAATTTTTCACGGATGCTTCATACGCTTCATATGCTGCCTTAGCTTGTTCTGTAGTACTGCGTTGTGTATCTACACGTTGTTGCGCAATCGCGTCTTGTTGCGCCAATGTTTCATAACGATTAAGATCTACTTCAGCATTTTGTAAGTCGCATTAGCAGGCTTGCGCTTCTGCATTAGCAAGACTAGCTTCGTACTGACGAGAATCGATACGATATAATGGTTGACCAGCTACAACTTGCGCGCCACCTTTAACATATTTTTCAACAACGTAACCAGTTACACGAGCATGTACAGCTACAGAGTTTTCTGCAACTACAGTACCAGCATAGGTTTGATTTACCTGTGCATCACTTGCAGTAATTTTGTATGCATTGACACTCACGTCGCCTGCTTGCTGTTGATTGCTGCCACATCCAGCAACCATTACAGCGGATACAACGAGAGCCGCTAACATACGGGAATAACGGAACTTCATTATATGTACTCCTTTTCAGAAACTAATCATTCATGTCACATAATTTCATAAATATCTTTTTATATTTTACAGGATTCTATAGACAAAGTCAATTTTTCAGCTCCTCTTTACCTACGTAAAACGCAGATAAAATCTAATCAAATTACTATTCATTGTATACAGCAAAAAAAAAGATAAAAACCATTGACTTTTATATCTTTTTGTGAACACATTTTTCATAATTTATTGAGAACACATTGTTCGTAATTGATCTTGTAGTGTTCTACGGGGAAATTATGGGAAAAAAAAGGGGAAATTTCAAACGAATAAATGCGTATTTTAACGATTATATACGAACATTAAAAAAAGCTAAAAGATTAGGTAACTACTGCATTTGTTCAGTATTTACGTATCTTCTAGCTTTAGCTTGAATATTGGTGGAGATGAGGGGAGTCGAACCCCTGTCCAAAAGTGTTGCCATATAGACTTCTCCGAGCACAGTCTATGATTTAGATCTCAGGTTGCTATCGCTCACAGACAAGCTACACAACCCCAGTTCATATTGTCTCGCCTAATTCATATGAACAACTGAATTAAGCCAGCCTACGGTTTGACGTCCATTCACACTTGGTAGGCACAAGTATGAGGGACGTAGCTTATGCAGCTAATGCAAAATTTTCTTCTGCGTTTAAATGTTTTCCCACCGTTTAACGGCCTCATGGAACGCCGACTCGCTATCTATACCACACGCACCCCTGTCGAAACCTTTACATCCCCGTGCGTCGGTCTAATAATTATAAGCCTAATTACTATAACTTTGTCAATTATAGTAAGCCTTATCAACGCTTATAAATCTTTGCTTAGTAGCTTAATAATATTTATCAAAGAAAATGTGTACAGATTGTCTAAGACAATTCTTTTATAGCTTTATACAATGTATCGCACACATAGTCAATTTGAGCTTTACTGTGTGCCGCTGTAACAGTCAATCGAATCCGACTTTCACCAACAGGGACTGTAGGTGGACGAATGGCTGTACCGATGATTCCAGCCTCGTATAGATTATTAGATACAGCTAAGGTATCCTCATTTTTCCCAATGAGAATTGGGAAAATTGGTGTATCATCTGTAGCATATATGCCCATAGAATTTAATCGGTCAGACATATAGCCTACACTGTCTTGCAACCGTTCCAAAACAGATGGATCAGAATCAATGATGTGTAATGCACAAAGAGCAGCCCCGATATCTGCTGGAGATAAGGCAGTAGAGAATATAAAACTACGGCTCGTATTAACAAGATAGTCAACAATCGTACTATTAGCAGCAACATAGCCCCCCACTGACCCAAAGGATTTGCTCAAAGTGCCAAGTTGTATATCTACCTCTTTTTCAAGACCGAAATAGGCAGCTGTACCATGGCCATTGCCGATGGTACCTGTAGCATGTGCATCATCCACCATGAGCAGTGCATTATATTCACGGCTCAGTTCATATAGCTTATCTAATGGTGCAATATCACCATCCATGCTAAAGACACCATCAGTAACGATGAGTTTTCGTGCACTATGATCCGCTTGTTTCAGTAGGAACTTTAATTCCTCTACATCGCAATGACTATACGCCTTTATAGAGGCTTTGCTTAAACGACAGCCATCAATGATACTAGCGTGATTTAAAGCATCGCTAAAGATAATAGTATTCTTATCTGCAATAGCCGAAATTGTTCCTACATTAGCCATATAACCTGTATTAAATACGAGAGCTTTTTCAGTATTCTTAAATTTTGCTAATGCATTTTCAAGCTCTCTAAATAATGGAAATGTTCCAGACACAAGTCGAGAACCACCTGAGCCAGTACCATATTGTTGAGCCCCTTTTACAGCCCCTTCTATGACACGAGGATCAAAGGTAAGTCCTAAATAATTATTAGAAGCCATCATCAAGTATTCTTTATCATCTCGCTTCACGCGCACTGCATCTAGAGGGCAGTATTCTTTTAAGGTACGTAAATTATGATTGTTGATTTTATGATTTAGCTGTTCTTTAAAAAACTTATACATTATTTCTCCGTTGAACAAGTACTGGAGCCTTCTCCAAGTACTCAATTACACTTTCCCTATCTATCTGTGACCTCACAAAAAATACACGGCCCCCTATATGTGATCCCAATTTTTTCATATTAGGGATGCGGTGATAGACACCATTACATGCAACATATCCTACCGTATAATCTGGATCGTCAGACCAACATAATTCACCTACTATCCCCTCAGCGGATTGCACCTTAGATGCTAAAACTAAAGCCTCTCGCATATGTTCATTCTCCCCTAATGATTCAGAATCAAAGGAATCCATATGACTAACACGAACACCTCGATTACCTACATCAATTCGTTTACCCGTTGTAGCATCTACTAGCATAGCACCACGCATAGAAGAATCTAATTCTTTTAAGAGAGTCATAGCATTTTCAATAGCCCCTTCGGTAATATGAGTACCTTGTAAAAGCTCGATAGCTAATTGATGAGCTTCTGCAATCGTATTGGTACTATGTTCTTTTACTTGTAAACAATCGATATATGTTATCTCATGAGATGGAATTACATCTACTGTAATATTTATAAAATCAGCTGTTCCTTTACTATGATGCAAGGCGCGGTCAGCTAACGATTGAGCTATAGCCCCTACTTCTTCTAACTTCACAATACGCTCTGCCCCAGAAATATGGTGGCCCCCTTTTTCATGGGGACCACCTTGAGCTGCACGCATGCGTACACTATATAATTCAGCCATTATGATACCTTCCCTTTAACAAGATCATTTTGAGGTACTTGGCTGTGAATTTTACGGAATACTTTCACAAATACTGGTGCCATAATAACTGTAAAAATCATACCTGGAACGGCTAAGGCAATCATTGGTAAAGCAGCCTTGCCAATATACAAGGACAAAGATAAACGTGCTAAAGCAGATGCAATGGGACCGGAAATCATAATGCCAATCATATGATTTTGACACATCCATAGAATAAGACCTACGATGAGACGGAATTGCATAGCAATCATAACATTTAAAATAGATTGAGTACCTAACGCTAATCCAATTAAACTAGACAAACAACCACTGATAATATATTTTTTGAAACCAAACACAGCACATATAGCTACCGCTAACGGGGCAGATAATTGAAATTCTATACCAGGAATAATATTAGGTATTTTGATAGCCCCTAATACTGTAATCATCGCTGTTAAAATGGCAATTTCTGTAATGTACCGAATGTTCTGATTCATAATTTTCTCCTCTACTTAGATAATGTTAACTACAAACACCTCTTCTTGTTTACATTATAAATTTCTACATGTATTTTTATCAACCAAAAATACATATCCAGTTAACAAATCAAAATAGATTTAGACTTAACGACTAATATGAATAGTCCGTTATCACAATAGGTAAATACAGTTCTCATGGAAACTAAAAAGAACCAAGCATAAAGACTTGGTTCTTTTCATAGTTTAGTATTTTTGCTGCTCTTTAATTCGTTTAGCTATGT
>SCPN01000964.1_pt1 | contig 32651 bp, 34 predicted proteins | sample 6106831 | NCBI WGS metagenome assembly SCPN01 (sample SAMN10720447, study PRJNA508395) | human gut metagenome | isolation source: Participant 1, 0 month
CGGGAAACAGCTCCTTCTCCATCAATTTTACATTCCTCATCGGATAGTAAAATTTGTGTTGCCGTTTCTATGCTCCAGCTGCTGTCAAAATCCTTTTCTTCGATAACAGGATTATAGTTAAGCTCTGACACTGTATCTGTCTGTTCGGAAGTCAGATCAGATGATGCATTTGTCTGTTCAGAATACGGCGTTTCCTTACCTTTGCCGCATCCTGCTACCGTAAACAGCATAAAACCAATAAACAATCCGCCAATCACTGTTTTCTTCAAACTGTAACCTCCCTTCATTACAAAACATATATTAAGGCTGCTCCTGTAGCACTAAGCCTATCCTTTCTTTTTTGAAGAGTGGGAAAGGGTAGGATCCTGCCAGCCATACACCAGTCCGGGACCATATGGATATTTTTCAAGCTGCTCCTGCATGGAAAGTCTCTTTTTCTCTTCGTAGCGACGCTGTAATACAAGCTGCGCATAAATACCTGCCGCAGTACAACCAAAGGCAATAACAGCAGAAATAACCGGTGAACTATAAAAAAACACCAGCCCCAACATAACGGCACCGGTAACAGCAGTCATAACCATTTTATACTTAATGTATATCACACAATATATAGTTGCCGACAGAACGGCCAGCAGGAATATATAATTTTGCAATGTCAGCCTGCACGGAGCGAGAACTGCCAGGAATAAAAAACAGCCGCCAACGAATACATTCAGAAAATAACACATATACAGAACAAAAAAACCAACAATCGCCAGCACAACAGTATAGACTGCTGATACAGAGATTTGTTCAGCATTAATCCCCTGACCGAGATACCAGCCCAAGGCTCCGAGCAATATTCCTCCAATCAGCCCATGCACAAATTTATGATATCGAAATCCCAAAAAACAAAATATAATACCAGCAATCGAACAAACAATTACCATCTGGTCATACTCTCTTATCGCTTCAGAAACAGAAAACAGATCTAAGCCTTCCGTAAGTGTCCGGATAGCAGAAAGCATCATAGCCCAGGTTCTCTTCATCCAGTCCAATGCAAATAACATTTCGTACCTCCTCGCCGCAAGGCCTATAAAGAATCAGATGTATGCTTTTCAGCAGTACCGACATCTTTATCATCTTCCGAACCGTTTTTCTTCTCTCCTTTTTTCTTTCTTTTTTCATGAAAGTGGGCTGTTTTTATCCAGCTTTTTCGCCCGATCAACTGTCGCCCCACTGCCAAAAAGACGGCAGGTATCTGCAACAAATTATAGACTGGCTGGAATAACCCGGCCAATATACAGGTGATAAGATTTTCTTTTGTATCAGCCCGATAGAACAGGCAATAGCTGATCCCCGGCATAAACACAAAGAACAAAATAATGCAAAGAACCACTGTCAGTTCCCATTCCGGATATGGGGCAAACAACTTAGGCAGTATGCTGCTGTCCGTAACGAAATACCAGAAGATAACAATCCACGAAAGCAATTGTGTAAACACAGAAAGGACAGTAACCGTGGGCAACAGCATAAAATAAATCAATTCAATTTTCCCATAGGAGGACAGAAACCTTGATTTTCTGATATCCCCCCAATATCTCATACATTGAATTCCACCCTGACACCATCTGGAACGCTGCTTCACAAAAGCCCGGTAAGTCAGCACTCCCTGCTGGAATACACGATCCTCCTGCAGAAGCCTTGTCCTCCATCCCTTAAGAAGCAGACGAAGACTGAAATCAAAATCCTCCAACAGGCATTCCGTCCACGGTTCTTCCGGATCGATAGCACAGAATCGATTAAACTGCCCATTACCCGCCGCGCTGACCGTGCCAGTATATTCACGTACGTTTTGCATATTATTGATATAAGTAAAAAACTCTATATCCTGAAATAAAGGCAGGAAATTATCCCTTGTAAAGGTTCCGATGCGCACCCTGGCCTGTACCATCCCAACTGCCGGCTCTTCATTTAAAATAACTGCTACACGTTCAAACACTCTCCGGTTAATATACGTATCCGCATCAATAACACTCATGACGCAGCATGCCGGGTCCAAACCTTCCCGTTTTATGATGGCATCGATCAAATGATAAGCACAGTTCAGGCTCTTTCCCTTTCCCTGCCTGGCCTCAGGAAGGCGCTGTAAAGAAGAACCGAAGCATCAGACGAAATCCACATCAAATACAGAATCATTATTAACCGTCGTTACAAAATCACCAAAAGCTGCATAGATATTTTTTACAGTGTCGTCCTCTGAATCATCATCCACAACGATCAACTGTGTGTTTTTCATTTTCAGGTTCAGAACATTTTCTATAGCCTCCACAATGACTGCTTCCTCATTCAGACATGGAATCACGATAAAAAAATGCATATCAATCTCTTCACTATAAGGAGTTTCTTTATGACGCTGTATTTTTGGGAAAAAAGCAATAACTGATATCCATATGTAATATATACCCATGGTTAAAAAAGACAGCACTACGGCTACAATAATCAACCAATATAAAAATGTTGTCATAAGGCATTTACCTCATTATCAGTCGGCGTCTTATCAGGTAAATCCACCGCACCTTCTGTTGCTTCCGCTTCAGGAGGATCCTCTTTATGCTTTTCCTCCTGTTCTGCCTCAGGTGTAACCGTATGAGAATTTTTCTGCCGTTTCTCATATTTTTTCCGATTTTTTATAAAAGAAAAATAACGGATGGCAAACAGCAGAAACCCCACCGCAATAGCAATAATACTGCCTGAAACTGGAATGATTACATCAAAATCCATGGAAAAAATATCACGAACCACCTTTATCACGTTTTCCACGATGTTTCCTCCTTTGCAGTATCAGCCAAAAGTAGAGCAGGATCCCTGCTGTTAACGATATTCCATTTAAAATAAATGGTATCAGTATGAATATCTGAATCAAAGTACCTTTCACTTCCAGAACCTCCCCTATGTAAACAATGATGTACACCAGCGGAAAAATCCATCCCACAATCCAGTTACCTCGGATATTATATACCTGGCTGCTTCAACTCCGCCAAACCCCTTTGCAAAAATTAAATATAAGAACCAAAACATAAGTATTATTATAATAATGCAGCAAACTGCTACAATTGTATTCAACACGCGAATCAGAGATTTCATAACCGCCTCCAAAAAGACTTCTATGTGTCAAAGAAAATCCCGCTCCACAATCTCTACGATTCTTTTAGATGCATTTCCATCACCATAAGGATTGGGAGCCTGGCACATTTTCTGATATTGTTCTATGTTATCCAACAGCATTTTACATGCGGAATAAATACTCCCCTCTTCTGTTCCTACCAGCATAAGTGTCCCTGCTTTCAGCCCCTCCGGGCGTTCGGTAGTATCCCGCATAACCAGTACCGGTTTGTTTAAAGCGGGCGCTTCCTCCTGAATCCCGCCGCTGTCTGTCAGGATAAAATAGCAATGATTCATCAGGTTATGGAAATCATAAGCATTCAGCGGTTCAATCAAACGAATCCTATCGCTGCCCCCGAGTATTTTGTAAGCCGCTTCACGTACTTTAGGGTTCGGGTGCATGGGACAAAGCATTCTTACATCCTCATATTCTTCTGCAATTTTACGGATAGCATGAAACATGTGGTACATTGGCTCACCCAGGTTTTCCCTTCGGTGTGCGGTGATAAGTATCAGCCGGTTACCCTTTGCCCATTCGGTAATTTCACTCTTATAGTCATTTCTAACTGTGGTTTTCAGCGCATCAATTACTGTATTACCCGTTATATAAATAGAATCCTGCGCTTTCCCTTCCTTTATCAAATTCTCACTGACCATTTTCGTGGGTGCAAAGGTGGTATTTTGCCATCAAGCATAGCCTGACGATTAAACTCCTCGGGAAAGGGCGAATAAATATTATATGTCCTGAGCCCTGCCTCTACATGCGCTACTAGGAATCTGCAGATAAAAAGCCATGCCAAGGAGCTGGCAAATGCCGTAAGTAGTATCTCCATGGACAAAACCAAATCCGGTTTATATTCCACCCGAAAACATCCTAATCCCAACCAATGCCTTTGATGTGATATCAAACAATGATTGTCCCTGGTTTCATAATCTTTAAATCATATTCCGGAACAACATCAAACAATTCCAATACCTGCTTTAACATTTCCCGATGCTGGCCTGAAACACATACCCTTACCTCCATTTTTCCTCTTTTGCAGAATTCCTTAACCAAAGGACACATTTTAATTGCCTCAGGCCGTGTTCCAAATACAATCAACATCCTTTTCTTCATGTAATATCTTTCCTCCGAAATAACACTTCTCTTATAATATAATGCCAGGTTTTCAGTATTTCTTTACTTCCGGAATTTTCAATTAATTGGATTTTGCAGTATTAACAATTTTTCCTTTCCATTGAATCCAGATACTCGTATAACATCCTGATTAATTCTATTCCGCTGCGGAAGAATACCCGTTTATCCGGATCAATATACAACTCTCCCTGTATACTGGAATTTCTTCGTGAATAAACCTGGACACTCAGTGCTGTCTTTTTCAGGTTAATTTCCTTTACCTCTTCGTCCTCAAATACGCTGGTCGTTTGCCATGTGTCCGATTTTGCAAATATTTCTGCCTGCCGCCGCAGGGACCTCCCGTGTATATTACGGTAATTAACTGATCTTTGAGGATTATCCGCCGTATCCATAATATCCTCCATAAGAAGTAATAAATGATCCAGGCCGTTAAAATAAAAAACTCTGTCATCATAATAAACAGATTTTAAATAGCCACTCACTTTTCCTTCTTTGTAATAAAGGAAACAAATTACCATTTTACAAATCGGCGGATAACTTTGATAAATACATTCAGCAAGATCTCTTATGTACTTTTCCTTGTTTTTTTCACTTTCCATATATGCTTCCCCTGCCTTACTACAGAATTATAGTTCTGTTGTAGCAAGGAGAAAAAACTGTATTCTGTTTTTAAAAGAAGATTCATTGGTTCGATATAAGGATAAATAATGTTCCATAAAAAAAGCAACCCAATAAGCCTGTAGCCTCACTTGAGGTACAGACTTATTGAGTATACTTTTTTATCGGTATAGAATCTGAAATAAATATACTTACATATATAACTACAGGTATAATATCGGATTAGGAATCAAAAAAAAGTTGTCAACAACGTGAAAAAAGAATATAATAAATTATATCTTATTTATGTAGACTTATTTTTGATTTTATAAACAACAGAACTATAATTCTGTTGTTTTTTATATCAATAAATGCAGCCTTAATAAAGTTTCTTCATGTTTTTTTGAACTAACTGCAATATAGCAGCGGGTGGTTTCTATAGAAGAATGGCCCAGGATGTCTGCCAGATGGGCGATATCCTTTTCAACTGCATAATAGCATCTGGCAAATAAATGCCTGAAGTTATGCGGAAATACCTTATCCGGATTAATTGTTGTTTCACTGCTCAGTTGCTTCAGCTCTCTCCAGATATTGCTCCTGTCAAGCGGTCTTCCGCTGCAATTGTTCTTATATGGTTTTGAGGCAAAGAGTCTAGAATTAAAATAACCCTGATTTTCCCTTTCATATCTATTTCAGCTTTTCCTCTTTTTACAGCTTCAAAAGTTATATATTCCAGCTCGCTTACTCTTATTCCCGTTCCCGCTAACGTAAGCATAAGCAAATAAAGCCGATTCCTTTTTTTACTCTTTGCCGTTTGAAGAAGTTCTCTGTAATCTGCTTCTGACAATTCACGTGACTCTTCAGCAAATGCATTCCTCTGAACCTTAAGAAACTTTACTTTCCATTCCGCCTTATCAATAAATTCCAAAAAGGAATGTATGGCCGCCAGTTTAACATTAACTGTTTTTGCCTGGTATTTCTTCTTCAGGGCATCACGATATTCGACAATTGCGGCTTTACAGATATCATGTGTATCAAAATAATCCAGAAGCTGCTTCACCTCATTAAGATACTTTTTTATTGTCGCCTCTGATTTTTCGTTTTCCCGCAGATTATTCCTATATTGTATAAGCATATCCTGTTTTGAAATTGTAAATCCCATTATGATACCTTCCTATTCTACCAAACATGAATTCATTGATTTTACCAGGTTTCTGGTCATTCGGAGCAAAGCAGATGCTCACTTGCTGCCGTAGATACCTCATTCTCTGCCGGAACATTTGCTTCCCCGCCTTTTAGGGCAATATTTATTATTTTACATGACACGCAAATTATGCATGTGATAACAGCGTATTGTGTTACATCTGACAATAAGTTTACCACACATTATAATTATACTGGATACCGGCCAGGTTATTGCTTCTTATAAATTGACTGTTTTTATGCAGGAATGGGAATCTTTTTATGATTTCAGGATTGTATTTCAGAAGAATGTAGAAGGATGCCAGCAGCGTATGAAACGCAGCATTCAGGCAGAAGGCCTCTTTGGAAGAATTAAAACAGAACATGGATTTTGGAGATTTTCAGGAGGGAAGTGCACTCCAAAACAGGAACACGTTCCTACGCCCACTCCGAATATTCAGAAGAAAAACAGAAAAAAAGGCTGCCGCCTTCACGATTTATCAATCGTTAATGCGACAACCCTCTTGACTCGATATAAATATTCTAATGGTCGGACCAGAAAACGTGGTACAATGGACGATAGAATACTTCTTATTTCTCTTATGCTGCGCAGACGTTAACTGCTCTCAGTTTTCTGCTGTCTCTCGGGTCAGATTCCATATCGAAGGTAACCTTCTGTCCTTCGTTAAGGCTCTTGTAGCCTTCGGAAACGATGGAAGAATAGTGAACGAACACATCCTCACCGTTTGCGTCATTTGTGATAAATCCATATCCTTTTTCTGCGTTGAACCATTTTACTGTACCGTTATTCATTTTCAGTACCTCCATTATAATATTTATACCAATTCAAACCAGCCGAAGCCTTCTGTCCCGCATAATGCGTTTCCAAAAACTATTTTACTGTTAAAAAAACTGACCCATACAGAAAGTCATTAAGAAAAAAGGAATGACTCACAGTACAGGCCAGATCTAAATTCAAATTGATTACTTAGTCATACTAACACGTATATAAAAATATGTCAAACACTTTTTTAAATTTTGATATATTTTTGTGTTTACTTTATTTTACAAAAAAATATGCCGTCCGACAAATTCCCGTTTCTTCCACAGGTACATCCTTACCTGGCGGCAAGGCCTGGTACCATCTGCCTATCCTTCATCTGACCGTCAGCCTTCTTTATCCTGTGTAAATACTGCCTCAACCACCGACTTCCTGGCGCTTTCCACCGTGACATTGAACACAACGGCCAGCTCGGAAATCAGCATCTTTTCCGCTCTCTGCAGATCCTTTTCATCAGAACAGTTCAGCTTTTTCCCGCCCTGTTTCTTTTTTTCCTGCTCCAGCAGTATGGCCTTCATCAGTTCCAGATACTGGCTGACTTCACAGGATTTCAGAATCTGCCTGTTTTTCTTTTCCCGTTCCTTGTTGTTCGTATCATATTCCGCATCGATCCCGGAAAGCTTTTCCAGATAGCTTCTGGCTTCTGCCTTGGAGATAACAGGTCTCATATATACTTTGTCGTTGTTAATCTTGACGTATATCATGCTGCTGTCATCCCAGACAGACTTCATTGTGTAATACTCCTCCTGTCCTTTGACAAAATCGGGTTTTCCAATGGAAACTATCCTGTACACACCGCCGTTTTCATGCACCACTACATCATTTACCTTATACATTTTACACCTTTTCCTTTACAACTGAAAAAGCTGCAACGGGAACACAGGCAGGTTACCGATGCAGCAGTTATATAGTTATTATATCACACTTTCGCAGAAAAAGCACTCTTTCTTTATTTTCCAAATTCCGTTAATAATTCCGCCAATATTTCAGTTTTTATTGCTATACAGTCTCGTCCCGCACAGCATCTGCTATGGTTTCTTTCCGCATGCCCAGAAACGCCAGCAGATAGGCTGCGCCCACCGAAGCCATCACAAGCCCTGCATTCAGAAGGATTTTTCCGTATGGCAGAACAGGAATGCAGCTCTTCCAGGATAAATCCGTCACCCCAAGCAGGTAAATAATAATAACCAAAAGTACCGGCAGGCCGGTAAGTACGGGAGCGGCCGCTGTCCGAAGCCCTTCCAGAAGCAGCATTTTCCTTAACTGCGCTTCGTCCATTCCCGCGGAACGCAGGACGGCAAATTCCCGCCTTCGCTGCTGCAGGGATACGCTCGCCGCGGAAAGGGCATTGAAAATCCCTATCAGGGAAAGAAGCGCCCCTGTCAGGTTTACCACAGCCCCCATCGCCCTGCCCGACACCTCGTTTTCCTGCCGCTCCTCCTCCCTGCTTCGGATTGTAAAATCCTCTTCCGCCATATAGCGGCTGCTGATTTCCCTTATTTTTTCCGTAACCGCAATGTCCTTTTCCACAGAGGTAAGCCCCACGCCGCAGATTTGATAATAGCTTTCCGCTGTCTCCGGGCGGAACCCGGCCACGATTTCCCGATAGGTTTCTATGGGCACGTAAAGCTGGATGCTGTAGTCCGAATTGTATTCATCCAGCACAGGCCTTTTATCCGCCCGATCCCCAATCTCCACCCGGAAGCTGTAATCCGTTTCGTCCGAATCACGCAGCTTTTCTTCCAAAGTCAGCACATCTCCCGCCTCCAGGGAAAGCATCCTGTACTCTTCCTGCTCTTTTTCCGAATTATTGGCAATCCCGGGATAGCGTGATACGTTGCCCACCAGAATGGCTCTGGGAACCTCCGTGTTATTATATGCCTCCGGATCACTCCCCAGCGCACGGCAGTAGTCGTCAAAAAAGGAAGCCTCCAGCCCCAGGATATCCGCCCGTATCCGGTATCTGCCATCCCTTTCCAGAACGCTGTAATGATCCGGATCCACGTCGGCGAAACCGCCGTTTGCCGCAAATTCTTCCGTTTCCACGGACGGCTCCGCCCAGTAGGACACTCTGGTGCGGTAAAACCAGGTTCCCTCCTCAAGCCCCGGCAGGGAAAAAATCTCTTGAAGCATTTCCGGATCCGGCTCCGAAGCCATCTGCCAGCGCATTAAAATATTGTAATGCCTGGCCGCCGCATTGCGTTCGGTCACCAGATTATTCAGCGTAAGCAGACAGAAAAATCCCGATACCAGTACAAAGCACATGGTCAGCGCCGCCAGCCCTGCACGGAAGGAGCGTCGGTTCGCTTTCCTGGAGGCTTGGGCCATCACACCTTCCACACCGAACAGCCCCAGACGGGCGCGGCTTTTGCGGCGCTTCAGACAGCGCTTCTTCCCTCCGCCGCATCCTCCTGCATCCGTATGGCATCCACCGGTGAAAGCTCAATGCCATCTTTTCGCAGGCAGGGAAGCGGATACCAGTACGGTAAGAAGGAAACAAACGCCGCGGTCATGGCAATTCCCCAGGAAAAACGAAGCGTGAACGGAAAATAAATAAGGTCTCCCAGAATTCCGGTATAAATGCGTACCATGAGGGCTGTAAAAAGCTGCCCCAGGCCGATTCCCGCAGCAATGGGAAGCAGTGACACCCCGATCCCTTCCAGCAGAACGGACGCCCGGATCTGTCCCGGCGTCGCCCCTACGGACCGGAACATGCCAAGCTGCCTGATTCTTGATCTGGCGGACATGGCGAAGGCGCTGTGTATAATGAGCACAAAGGCGGCCGCCGCCAGCAGTACAAGCGTGGCATAAAAGAAAAGATTCGCGTAATTTGACAAATACCCCGGTGAAAAATTCTCCATGGGCGGAAATACGCCGCCCAACGCCAGAAGCCTGCTGTGATAGCGGAAATGGTTTTCATAATTTCCATATTCATTTTTCTCAAATCCCAGCTGTTCCATCAGAGGCGGCATTACCTTATAGGTATCCCGGATATTTTTCATGGTAACATAAACCACCAGTTCATCCGTATCGTTAAGCGCTTCGTGTTCCAGGAAGCCCATGGCATAATAGCCCGGCGTGGTGGTGGGCGTGGTCATATCCAGCTTTCCCACAACGGTAAGCGTCACTTTTTCCTCCGGCAGGAACTGTTCTCCTTCCATCCTTGCCCCGGCATCCCACAGTTCTCCGCCTGCCATGCGGTGTCCCGCTGTCAGCGTGAAGCTGTCTCCCAGCCGGAAGCCGGGATTATTGTCAAAAAAAGATTTGGATACAACGACCTCACCGGGCCTTTCCGGCGCCCTGCCCTCCGTGATTGCGTTTTTTTCTCCCATCAGTGACCAGTAGTTCTCATCCGCATCCCGGAGGAGCAGGTAGGGAAGCCGGCTTTCCTCCGGCAGCTGTACAGACATGAATGGCCCTTTAATCATTATCTTATCGATTTGGAGATTATTCTCAATAATCTCCAGCCCCTCTTTGGTAAGCTGCCCGCCCACCTCCGCATGCCAGCCGCCGCTTTCATATCGCTCAATGTCAGCCTGCCAGGCGATGTTGTTATAAAATATACTGCAGAGGGAAAACAGCAGGGTGGATGCAATGAGAACTGCCGCCATGGATGCAAAGGTGGTCTTTTTGTTGTTTTTCAGGTTCCGGAATGTGTATTGCAGAAGGACCTTCATAATGCGTTTCCTCCTTCCGCAGACCTGCCGGGAACATTTTTCCGATCGGAAACGGCTTTTCCATCAGGGATATTTTTGTTATCGGAACCGCTTTTCGGGCCGGGGCTATTATTCCCCTGGGATACAATTTTTCCATCTTCAATCAGGATAATCCGATCCGCCTCCAGCGCGATTTTCTCATCGTGGGTAATCAGGACCACCGTCTGATGATAGCGTTTGTTGGACAGCTTCAGAAGCGCCATGATTTCTCCCGAATTCTTCCGGTCAAGGTTTCCGGTGGGTTCATCCGCCAGAAGCACGGCGGGCCGGTAAATCAACGCCCTGCCTATGGCGGCGCGCTGCTGCTGGCCGCCGGACAGCTGCGCGAGGGCAGATGGTGGAGGCGGTCGGTAAGCCCAGCGTATCCGCAAGCTCACGGAAGCTTTCCTCATCCGGCTTCTGCCCGTCCAGCAGTACCGGCAGCAAAATATTCTGCCGCACATCCAGGGTTGGTATCAGGTTGTAAAACTGGTAAATCAATCCCACCTTACGCCTCCTGAACACTGAAAGCTGTTTTTCCGACAAAGTGGAAATATCCGTATCTTCTATTTTAATCGTTCCTGAGGTAGGGCGGTCCACACCGCCCAGCATGTGAAGAAGCGTGGACTTACCGGAGCCGGACGCTCCCACCACCGCCACAAACTCTCCCTTCTCCACCGCCAGATCCACACCATCCAGCGCTGTTACCGTTGTCTGTCCCATTTTATAGGTTTTCGTCACATTTTCACACTGCAGAATGTTCATAATCTCCTCCTTTTCGCAGATAACTGTCCTTTTTTTCCTGTCTGCTTCCGCATTGTAAAGGAGCTGTGTGACAATCCGGTGACAAATCCGTATTTTCCTGCCGGGAACCGCAAAACGAATAGGAATGCATCATGTTCTTATTTTACAAATCCCGGGCGGGGTTTCCACCGTCGCTGTAAAAATCAATGACAAATCTGGCGCCGCCGTTTTTCCTGTTTTCCGCACGGATTTCCCCGTTCTGGCTTTCAATTAGGGATTTTGCCATGGACAGCCCCACGCCCACGTTTTCCCGGCCAGACTTACGTCCCTGGTAAAAACGTTCAAAGATCCTTTTGCATTCTTCCGGGCTAAGTCCCGGCCCTTCATCCTCTATTTCAATGCGGGTATAAATAAAATTCTGCTGTGCATGGATAAAAATGCATCCTCCCTCCGGCGAATGCTCGCTGCAGTTTTTCAGGATATTAGCCAGGGCTTCCGCCGTCCAGCCCAGATCGCAGGAAAGCTGCAGCCCCTCTGCGCCTTCCATGAGGATTTTCTGTTTCCTGTGATCCGCCAGAGAACGCACCGATTCTGCCGCACTGGTCAAAGCTCCTGCAAATCCGCCGTTTTTCTCCAGCACAAACGCCCGTGTCCAGCCGCGACAGGGTGAGCAGGGCGAAACCAGCCCTGATATGCTCTGTCTGTTGTTCCATCCTCTCAAGCAGCTGTCTTCCTTCTTCCCCTCCACCTGCTCCTCCAAAGCTCCTGGAAGCGAAATGCTGGTGAGCGGCGTTTTCAGCTGATGGGAAATATCCGTCAGGTTTTCCGAAAGCTTCTGTCTGCCTTCCGCCGCTTCCTCCCTGCTTTCCCGCAGTTTTATCACGGTCTTATAAATCTCATCCTGCAGACGGGAATATTCATCCTCTGCGGAACTGATTGCCATATCGTATTCTCCGCGGTTGATTCGTGCCAGGTAACCGGAAAGTTCTCCGATCCGCTGCTCTCGCCTCTTTTTATCCCACCAGAAACAGAAAAAACCGGCAGCGCCAAGCAGGAGGAAGCAAAAAGAAAGGCGGACGGCCAGGCCGGCAAAATCATGAAATACAAACAGGCCGGCTTCATATCCATAACGTTTCAGAAGTCCGGCTCCCGCCGCTTCCTGTTCCGGCAGCCCGCTTTTAAGGGCCTGCATCATTTTTCCTGCGCTTTCAGGCGCTGCCGACATCAGCAGAGACGCCCTGGTATAAAAAGCGGCCTCACTCCGTCGGATCGCCCAAAGGCAGATCCCGGAGCAGGCCAGCATACAACCGCCCATCCACACAATCAGGGCGGAAATTCCCGTACTTTTCCTATTCATTTTCATCCCTCCTGCTTATCGCAGGCTTGCCTGCGGTACTGCGCCAGTCAGTCGTTTGAAAGGGACTTTCAAACCTGTCCTCCGCTTTATAGCCAATCCCTCTCACCGTCCGTATGATTCGCTGCGGATCCCCGCCCAGCTTTTCCCGGAGCCTTTTGATCAGCACCGTAAGCGTGTTGCTGTTGACAAAATCTCCGTCGATATCCCACAGACGTTCCAGAAGGAGGGTGCGCGTCAGCGTCCTGTTTTTATTCTCCAGCAATATTTCCAGAAGACGGTACTCCCCTGCGGTAAGCACCGTTTCCTTCCCGCCCACGCTCACCAGGGTTCTTTTTTTATCCAGAACCACGTCCCCGCATGTCAGAAGCTGTGTTCCCTCCCGGCCGGGCTCTTCTTCCTTTTCCCCGGCTCTGCGCAGGGCGGCCCGGATTCTGGAAAGCAGAATGCCCAGTTTAAACGGCTTTGTCACATAATCATCCGCCCCGGCATCCAGTCCTTTTATGATATCCGCCTCATCGTCCCTGGCAGTCAGTATAATGACGGGCGGGCCGCCTGCTTCCCTGAAGGCCTTCAGAAGCGTCAGCCCTTCGCCGTCTGGAAGTCCCAGATCAAGCAGGATGAGATCCGTCGGATTTTGGATAAAGCGTTTTGCCTCCTCCAGGCTTCCTGCGGCGCTTACCTCATAACCGTTTCTGCCAAGCGCAGAACGCAGCGCAAATAATATGGTTTCATCATCTTCCACTATGAGTATCCGGCTCAATTTCTGTTCCATCCTTTTTATCAGTTTATCTCCGCGCCCAGCTCCGCTTCTGCCGGCTGGCCGGATGCTTCAGCCCCCTTCAGCAGGCAGGCCTGCTCAGCCTCCTCCCAGCGTCTCCACCGCCTGTTCGAACTCCGGCAAATGGTCCGTCAGCATTTCATCACCGATATAATAAGCAAAGATTACCTGGTTTCCTTTTCTGGCAAAAAGATAATGCAGCCCCCTGTCATGGATGACCAGTTCGTCAAAATAGCTGCTTTCCACCTTTTCCGGCACCCAGCCTTTATACCAATGCATATAGTATCTTCCCAGCTCCTTTAAAAAAGCGCTGGCCAGCTTTGGCGTAAGCGTCTGATAGTACTCCAGCTTCAGCGTGCTTTCCCTGCTGTTTCCCCCTTCCTTCCATTTCCCGTACTGCATCACCTCCGCCTGCACAGGCGCAAGGAGGGAACCTGTTACAAGGGAATAGCTGTCCTGATTCTTTCCCTTATAAGTATATACCCGGTATTCCAGTTCTTCATTCTGCTGGATTTTATTCAATGGAATGAGGGCGGGCGACAGCGTTTTCCAGGCAGGATGTTTTTTTAAAAAAGATGCTGTCCGGAAATCCCCTTCCTTCCAGCCGTCTTCTTCATATGCCGCGGCATTTCCCGTCAGCACCATTTTTTTCCGGCTCACCGCCGCGTTGATTCCGCCCAACAGCCCAAATACCGTACAGACTGCAAAAAACGTCAACATAACCCGGTATAATATGTCGGCTGCTTTTGCCCGTCCTGCCGTAATTTCCCCGGTTTCTTTGTTATCCTGGGCTTTTATTTCCCCGCCGCCCCGCAGTTCTTTCTTAAACCTGATTTCCATTTCCCGCAGCAGCCGCTGCACCAGCCTGGCCTCCTGCCAGCTGCCAGCCTGTGACAGGCCGCACAATCCCATCCCCAGAAAAACCACCCAGCAGTATCCCTTCACCGCCAGTAAAAGCATTCCATACCCCATCAGATAACTGGAAGCCACCAGCCAGATCAACCAGAAAATAAAGGGGGTAAAAAGTCCCCAGGCGCTTCCCTTCAGCTTCCTCAAAAGCTTCTCATAAATACTTTGTCCCTTCAGCTCCTGAATCCGTTCGCACTGCCCCCTGCTGCCGCACAGCACAAGAACCATCCGCCTCAGCTGCGTTACATATTCCCAGCCGAATTTTTTATATTCTCCGCCCTGCTCCGCCGGTCCCTTCATATCATCCGGGTCCATGGGGACAAGCATATACGCAGCCTCCTCCGGCTCCCCTTTTATAAAAACAGCCCATTTTCTTCCAAGAGACTGAAGAAACAGCCCCTCTGCCGCCTTTTCCTCAAGCCATCCTTCGGCCTTTTCCGGCAGGTAAAAATCTTCCGGTAATCTGAAACGAACCTTTTGCTTTTTATCCATTTTTACCTCCTGCACATCACAGGCCTGCCCGCGATACTGCATTATTCCGCAGTTTTAACAGAGCCTTCAAACCTGTCTACTGCCTTCTGTGACCCTTTTTATTATACTCTCTTACCTGTTATCGGAACAAGCCGGAGGGAATATCCTTTTCTTATTTTTTTATTAAATCCCAAAAAGGCCGCCTTTTTACCGAAAAAAAGGAACCGTCCCCAGGCTGAATCCGGCCCGGAACGGTTCCCTGTTCTGTTATACTGCAACGTATTATGAAAGTGCTGATTCGGCTGTACGGCCGAAAAAATTATTCAGCTGAGCTGCTGCTTTCCGTTTCTTCAGCAGAAGCGTTCCCCACAGCAGTTTCAGTTGCTGCTTCCGTACCTGTTTCCACAGCTTCCGTGGTGCTCTCTTCGATGGTCAGATAAGCCAGCTTGCCTGCCACATCCGTCACTTCATATTTTTCGGTAAGGGCTTTTACATATTCCCCTGCCTTCTGGTTGGAAAGCGTGCTGGAAATAGACTGGCTTGTGGCATCCGCATCGTTGGTTCTCTTAATGAACTGTGCCACATAATATCTGTGGTTTGTTTCATCGGGAAGGATGGTCAGATCGCCTTCCTTGCGGCTTTCATCAAACAGCCATGCTGAAATGGCCGCCGGTGAACCGGCATAGGAACCGCCTTCCGTCAGGCTGCCTTCCTTATCCGCGCCGCCGTAATTCTCCTTCTGTTCCTCTGATGCATTTTCCACACAGAGAGTCTCAAAATCTTCTCCGGCCTTTACCTTTTCTTCCATGGCCTGTGCGCTCTTCTTCAGCTCGTCCATGGCTTTTGTAATATCTTCTTCCGTGGCATCCTCGGCCAGCTCCGTTGTGAATGCAAAGCTTCTGTAATCCACTTTATCATAGCTGTTCTTATTGGCCTCGTAGTATTCCTGAATTTCTTCATCACCAGGCTTGTTGATTTCCGTCAGGTGCTCATAGTAAGCATTTGCAAGCATATTTTCCTTCACGTAGGGCAGGATCCTGTCCTTTGTCGCATAGTCGCCGTACATATTGCTGTAAAGCTCGGATGCGCTCACGGATTCCGTTTCCGCCTGTGCCGCAAATTCAGTTTCAAAGGCTGCCATATCCTGCGTATCATCATAGGTAAAGCCCTGTGCTGCGGCATCGTCAACAATGGCCTTCACCTGTGTCAGCTGGCTTACCGCCATCTGATCAAAATAATCCTTCCAGGTCATATTGTCGGTATACTGCTGCTGGGCAAAATCCTTTGAGGTATCCAGTCCCATATAGGGCAGATAGGAGCCATACATGGAAAGATAGCTGTTTACCGCATTGTTGTAGTAGTAATCGTATTCTACCTTAGTGATTTCATGATCGCCAATTTTCACATAGGTGTTGTGGACCGCTGCATATTTCGTATATGCGGACATTCCTATGGATATTACAACCGCCGCAGCGATTGCCGCGATTATAATAATGCTTCCTATTTTAAAACGCTTCAGCGATTTGAGTTCTTTTTCCTCCTCAATCCTTCTCTTTTCCATTTTCCGGTCATATTTTGTCATGACCTTTTCGCTTTTTTCTTCCGTCTTCTTATTATTAGACATGGTAAGCTTCCCTCCTTTTATCTCTGTCAGGTATTATACCTGATAAATGTGAAACAAGCGTGAACTTTTTGCATAAATCCAGCTGTTTTTCTCTGAAAATCTGCACAGCAGCACCTGCTCGCATTACTGCTGCCGTTAAAGTCCTGTAATTCCCGGCAGACAGCACTATTCACAGTATAATACACTCTCCTTCCGGCTTCAACAAAAATTGTTAATTTTGAGGGGGAATTTTGTTATAGGTGGATGAGTTTGTCCGGATGTTTGGAAGTGCAGCGGCCAGAGGGGGACCGGGGAGGCAGATGTTCCTGGCAGGGCACGTTCTCACTCGGTTAAAAACGCAGCAGTACTAGTGTTGTAAAAAACACAACGCAAGGACTGGCGTTTTTATACGACCCTGCCAGGAACATCTGCCTCGGTCCCCTGGCACCTTAAACTCGAACAAACTCAGCGAAACTATGGCAAAAGCTTAAAATTATTTTATGGGGTGTGAAGTTATTTAAGCATTGATGAGGAGGGATATCAGGGTTTCATGTTATCCTGCTGGAGGCAGTTTTTAAGGGTTTGCAGGGTATCGGAAAAACAGATGCCGTGGCGCAGGAGTTTTTCCTGGTCCATGCGCAGGTTTCTGGGGCTGGCGGCAAAGGCTTCTTTATTTGGGACCAGGAGCGTTTCGTCGGTGCCCTGGAAGCTGAGAAGCTCGCGGACAATGAGGTAAGTGCTCAGGTCATTGGGGCTTCCGAAATTGTAGATTCCGGGAGGGAGGGTGAGTGCGGTTTCCAGATGGCGTATCATTTCCCCCACGTAGGTAATGCTGCGATAGTCGTGGATGGGATAGGTGATGCGGCGTTTTTCACTGACAGCCTGGCTTACGCTGGTGATAAGGGTGTCGTGTTCCCGGGGGCTAAGCTTTTTATTGTCAAACATCCAGCTCATGCGAAGCGCCACGGTATCGGGCTGGGCAGTAAGGCATCTTTGTTCGGCCTCCTGCTTTTGTTTTCCGTAAATGCGGCAGGGGGTGAGGAGTTCGTCCTCTCGGTGCGGTTCCTGTACATCATTTCCGAAGTATACCTGATCCGAGCTGAAAAAAATCATCCTCGCTCCAGTTTCCCGGCAGGCCAGGGCTATGTTTTCCGCGCCGGTTACGTTTACCAGATACGAGTGTCCGGGATCTTTGTCGCATGCGCCAACGTCAGAAACAGCGCCGCAGGTATGACAATTTGCGGCCGGACTTGTCCGATAACTCGCAGGCATTCTTCTTTGTTGGTAAAATCAAGCTGTGCACGCCCTGTTCCTGTGATTTCATGCCTGTCTTTCCAGGCGGCAATAATTCTTGCGGCGGCAAAGCCGTCTGCTCCTGTTATAAGTATTTTCATATTTTCCGCTCCTTTTCCCCGCGCTGCAGGCTGCAAAATCAGGAAAAGCAGAAGTCCCTCTTCTGCCTCCTGATATGCCGTATCTTTTTTCAGTGTATCTTCCTGTTTTCTTCTGTCTTTCAGTTTATCCCTTCAGCTTGGAAAATGCCAGAACAATAAATAAGACGCCGCTCAGCCAGGACAGATTCCAGCTGAAGCGGGAAGCGATTTTCCGGCCGAGCAGCTGCCCCAGCCCCATGGCGGCCACGCCGATTAAAAATGCCGCCAGCATGGTTGGGAGAATATGAATCTTCAGGAAGGCGGCAAAGGTTCCGGCTACCAGGCTGTCAATTGACATGGCAAATGCCAGAAATACCGTTTCTTTCATGGAAAGCGTCTGGGAATGATCGCTGTCCGCCGCTGTGGGGTTCCCATAAATACTGATAATGAACTGCAGCTGGGAAAAAGAAAAATGGATATCCTTGCGCACTTCATAATGATGGTTGATGTAATTTTTAATCAAAGAATCCGCCAGCCTGATTGCACCCAGGATGAAAAGGCTGGTGAAGCATATAGCCTTGGTCAGGTTTTCCGGCACCACCGCCGTCAGTGCCGTCCCAAAACATAATGCAGCGCCCAGGCAGGCGCTGCATATACCGTTCATGACACCCGTTTCCTTCCAGTTAATGCTTATCCCGTCAGCTCCATAAGCAATACTGGCTACAAACTCATCCATACAGAGAGCCAGACATAATACTAAAATCTGAAGCATAGTGATTTCTCTTTTTATTTTAGTATATTCTTTCTGCTTATTTTTGACATACTTTTGCAGAAAATGGCATATAAGGGAAAGCAGCATGCATATCAGTTTCCCTGAAGGATTTCTCTTTTTCCTGCTGAAAGCAGTTTTTTCATAAACAGCAAATCAGCCGCGTCAGGATTATCAAATCTAAAGGTTGTGCTGCAGATATTATCAAATTCTTTTCCAAATATTATTTTTTTCCTGCCGCCGCTGCAGGAACCACAGTTTTGGCAGACATCCGCATGTTCCCAAGCTGTTTCTTTCAGTTCTTTTTCTATCGGGAAATTTTCCAGCCAATTTGAACTGCAGTCATCTGACCAAACCGTCCAAAAATTATCTTTCTCATCAGGATCTTTTATTGCGATAAAACACATATACTTATTTTGAAATTTTATGAGGTAGTAAATTTTATTTTTCCAATAACCATTATCCCTGATAAGCTCCATTTCATTTTCACGAAGAAATCTGATAAAATCCAATGCATTTCCCTGATAATCCACGGGTAAATTATCACTGATAATTTCTTCGATCGATTGTTCAGGCATCAGCGTTCTCCCTTTTATATAGTTTATAATCAACAATTATTCATAAAAAAGGCTATATTTTATAATTATAGCCTTTTATGAATAATTCCCGGTCATTTCATTTCTTCCGTGTAAAGACACCTCACCGAAGACGGGCACATCCGGTTTTGTTCCATCTCACGAACCAAATCCACATGAAAACCGCTGCTTTCCAGTTCCCGGATATAGCCCTCCCGGCTTCTGGGCCTGCAGGGGATGAAGGGGATGGAGACTTCCTTTCCCTCGTTTTTCCCCCGGGCGCTTCTCATTTTGGGCGTCTGGTAATCCTCGCCGGTAAGGCGCAGCCATTCCTCAAAGGTTTCCACACGGCCTTCCCAGGCATCTGTACGGAAGCTTTCCCGGAAGAAAAGCATGGGAGCGCCCTTTTTCAGGCAGCCGCAGGCATGGCGAAGGTATTTCTCCCGATCCCGGTCGGTTACCAGCATATGAAGCCCCATGACATCCAGTGCCGCATCATAACGGTCATTTGGCATATGTCTGACCATATCCAGGGGAAAAACCCTGGCGTCCGTATACGGGCGCAGCGCATCCCTGGCCCGTTCCACTGCGGCGGGTGCAATGTCCACGCCGGTGTATTTAACGCCGAGACGGGAGAGAATAACGCCGCAGGCGCCTTCCCCGCAGGCAAATTCTATTACCATTTTCCCATGAAGGCTGTAATGCTTTACCCATTCCGCCAGATATACATTCAGCACAGAATCCCCTGTTTCATGCCCCCAATGATCAATCCCGGCTTCATAAACAGTCTTGTATCTTTCTTCATATGCCAGATAATATTTTTCCTGTTCCATTTCGTTCTCCTGATACACGCAGAGAATTGTCCTCAGGCATCCGTCCATACGCCCATCACTGATTCGTATCGTCCGGATCCATAATTTTCAAACACGCTTTAAGGCAGGATATGTCCGCCCGCCAGATAAATACGATACCATTCCTCTCTAGTAAGCACAATTTCAGATGCTTCACAGATTTCCTTCAGGCGCGAGGTCTTCATGGTTCCAGCAATCAGCTGCATATTGGCCGGATGTCTCATAATCCAGGCGGAGGCAATGCCCGTGCTGCCTGTGCCATATTTTTCTCCCAGCTCCTCCAGAATCCGGTTCAGTTCAGCGTATTTGGGATTTCCTAAAAATACGCCTTCAAAAAATCCATACTGGAACGGCGACCAGGTCTGAATGGTGATATCCTCCAGACGGCAGAAATCCAGCACGCTTCCGTCCCGGTCCGCCGCGCCCTCCGTCAGCATGTTTACTTCCATGCCGTTTGCCACCATTTGGGAATTGGGAATGCTGAACTGCAGCTGATCTGCGGCAATATCCTGTTTCACATACTTTTTCAGAAGCCGGATCTGGGAAGGCTTATGGTTGGATACCCCGAAATGCCGCACCTTTCCCGAAGACTCCAGCAGATCAAAAGCCTCCGCCACCTCCTCCGGCTCCACAAGGGCATCCGGCCTGTGCAGGAGCAGAACGTCCAGATATTCTGTCTGAAGACGCTTCAGAATCCCATCCACCGATTCCAGGATATGTTCTTTGGAGCAGTCATACATCACGCCGGGCACAATGCTGCATTTGGACTGGATAAATATCCTGTCCCGCAGCGCCGGGTTCCCATGCAGGTATTTCCCGAACATCTCCTCACATTTTCCCGCCCCGTAGATATCGGCATGGTCAAAAAATACGGCGCCCATATCCACAGCCTCTGCAATATAGTTATCCGCTTCCTTCTGCTCCAAATCCCCCATGCGCATACAGCCAACTGCCACCGCCGGAACCTTCAGGCCGCTTTTTCCCAGATTTATTGTCTTCATTATTGCCCTCCCATCTGAAGCCGCACTATTCCGGCCTCTTTTTTCTTTTTATTCTACTTTACTTTTATGCAAAGTAAAAGCTATTATCTTGTCTTTTTCCTGTCTTATCATGGTGGAAAATTCCCTGATGGAACGAATCCATCAATGCCACTGCCCGTTCACAGCCGCCTTTCGCCCCCCATTCGGACGGATACAGAGCGTCGTCCGGCCACCATTTTTTATTTTGGGCCTGAAAAAAACAGGCGCCCATTTCCTCTTTTCAGAAAAAACGAACCGCTTGTCCGTATTTATATATGCTTTCGGCTTTCCATACCGCCACTGTTGAATGGATAATAATGATGGATAAAAGGCAGAGTTGGGCATATTCATTTATATTGAAGCACTTGCAAGCAGACATCATGTAAGTGTCCGAGAACACCGCACAGCAATTGATTGGGCAGAAGAGATTAAATATCTTGTAGATGTTATGTATCCAGATAAAGAAAAGTTTATTCTTGTAATGGATAATTTAAACACCCATAGGGCTTCTTCATTATACAAGGCATTCCCACCCGAGGAAGTACGACGTATCATAAGAAAGCTGGAGATACAATAAACGCCCAAACACAGGAGATGGCTTGATATCACTGAAATAAAACTAAATGTTATGACTCGCCAGTGTCTATCCAGAAGAATCGAAAGCATTGAGTTACTACGCAAAGAACCATCTGCCTGGGAAAGTGAACGTAACAACATCTGTGAATTCTTCCCATCGAACTTTCCGAAACATCATTTACAAATAAGGGTATATCATCTCGACTGGAATGATATCTCCCTCTTCTGTCTGCCTCCTGTTTATTCTCCATCACTACCAGCCTCCCCTTCTTTTGTACTATAGGCAAAAAGCGAAAACGCATATTCAAACAAATCAATGTCTCTTATTTTGCGTCTTCGCTTAATATAAAAACCAAATCATTCTTCATTTCCTGAAATTGTTCAATAATAGTTTGTAGATTCTTCTCTATACCTTGAACTTGAACCTCTGTAATTTTTCCATATTTATATGCTATCAAACGTTCCCCGATAATATGATAACTCCAACTTTCTGAATATGATCGATCCCTTTCTTCATTATGAATCGCAAATCCTATTGGTAAAAGGTTGTTTCTCATACCAATACTAACCGCCATCGAAGATATACCTAAATATTCTCCAGCCATCTTACATGTAATTTTTGATGCTTTGCGTATATCATCATCTGTATATCTGGCCATTTTTACACTCCTCCTTGAGAAGCGCATAGCCAATACTACCTATTTATGTTCATTTAGCTCAGCTTCAATTTCCTCAATCGTTGGCAGTGTTCCCTTAAAGTCATCTGGCACCAAATTTGAAAGTTCGTATTCTGATATTCCCAATGGTTGACTACTGGATTCTATTGCATATTTCGCCTGAATATTATCTTTAGATTTGCATACCAACAGTCCCAAAGTCGGAGCATCCATCTCCGATTTTAGGATATGGTTGACTGCAACCACATATGTTCCAAGTTGTCCTGTAAAAGATGGTTCAAACGCTGTAACCTTTACCTCAACTACCACATAGCAATGTAATTTGATATGATAAAACAGCATGTCAATAAAATTTTCTGTATTGCCAACTTCAATCCGGTATTCACGCCCAACAAAAGCAAACCCACTTCCAAGTTCTAGCAAAAATGCTGTAATATTATCCATCAATGCATCCTTTAATTCTTTTTCATTATAGTTCTTGGTCAGTGTTATAAAATCAAAATTGTAGGGATCTTTCGTGAGTTCCTGTGCTAAATCACTTCGTGCCGGTGGAAGTGTATACTCAAAATTTGTAACTGCTTTACCTTGTCTATCAAAAAGCTTCGTATCAAGAAAATTTAGCAGCACAGCTCTGGACCAATTATTTTCCAGTGCATTTTGTACAAAAAACAATGCACTCTGTTGGTCCTCCTTACATTTATCCATGATAACTTTATGATGGCCCCATGGAATCATAAAAATTATATTCTTATCAATTTGCGCACCAGTTTGGGGCGTAATTATACTTTTAATTTGCGCATCAAGTTGGGGCGTAATCTCTACATCCGAATACAACCTGTAAAACTGATTCATATATTGTAGATTTCTTGGTGAAAATGACTTGATCCCCGGTAGTTCTTTTACTAAGTCTTTGCTTATCTTTTGATAAACATGGCTGCCCCACGTCACATTCTTCTTCAATGTCTCAATATCTCGTCCAAGAAGCCAATAAAAACGAAGCATCTCATCATTTACTTTTATAGATGCCTTAATTTGACTGGTTTTAAAACGATTGCTTACTTCAGATATCCATTTTTTATAATCACCTTCAAATTCTTCCCCTGTCAGTATATCTGCCATCTGCCTTACACCCACTCTCCCATCAATCATTTTCAGATATTGTCTTTCTAATTTTCTTGTATAGCTTTTGTTATTATACCATTATTCATACAAAAAAACATCAAAAACCAATCTTCATATACTTTATAACATATTAAACCGTGCTTTACTGTTTATATCCCATCATTTCTAGTTCCACATCAATCTAATTACGCTTTTCTATAAAAGAAGCAGAGCCCATGCCGCTGTCTACCAGTACTTTACACAGCATATAGCTCTGCCTCTTTCATTCTTATATTTAATCATCTAATTTTCGGAATTTCATCTATCCCAAATATTCTACCATTGCTTTCAGATCTCCAGTTCGTACAGTTTTAGCTTTCCTTTAATGTATTAGTTGGCAGTATGTTTGGACAAAAGCACAATGCTTTCGCAATTGGCTACATATGCTTACATACCCATTCTTTCTCCAAAAACTCCACCATATCGGCCGCTTTGGGAGGGCAGCCCTCCAGAGATTTGGAAAAGCAGGCGGTACAATGCCCCACGCCGATATCCCCGGTTTTGCCCCGGAAGCCCTGTCCGATGGCAACGGGAGGCAATCCCTTTTTCAGTTCTCCCCGCTCCTGAAGCCGGTCCAGTGCATAGATAAGGGAACCGAAGCAGGCGCTGCAGGCGTCCTGACTGTCCGTATAGGAGGCCAGTTTTTTAACCCGGCCTGTCATAGGCGGCATTTTCTTTGCCGACAAGTCTTCATTCAGATATACCATATGGGCCTTCGCGGTATCCGCACTTCCCACGCCCAGCTGCTGCGCCAGCATAATGTAATCCACTTCCTCAGGCTTATGTCCCATGCTCTCACAGACGAAGGCATCGCACAGCACCGGATCGCGGAAAGCTAAAATCCGGTTCATTACCACCGGATTGCCGCCTTCTTCAAAATCCAGATCGCCGCAGATATTATCCACAAGGATAAAATCGTTTCGGACCACGGTGTTCAGATGGGCGATGGGACGATGCAGCCCCAGCGTATGGAAACGGCGCTTCTCAGCGTTGGGAATCAGCCCTTTGTTGTTTTTCAGCGCACAGGTGATCAGCGTCTGGCAATGCCCTTTCAGCACAGGCAGATTGATCATGAAATCCATCTGTGCCGCGGTATCGCAGATCCGGATATCCATGCCTGCCGCATCGCAGCTTTTCCAGGTATCGGCCTGCATGTCCTTAAACGGCACGCCATACTGTCTGGAAATCCGTTCGTAGCCGGCTGCCCGGAAGGCATCCCGGGTATTGTCTCCCACCCAGGATCCTTCCATGATTGTAAGATTGTTAAAACCGCACTCCTGCAGGTATACAACCACGCCCTCCAGAATCTCAGCATGGGTCGTCGCTCCCTCGCTTGGATCCCTGGCCACCACCAGATTCGGCTTCAGGCCGATTCTTTTGTTCCTGTCCCCGATCAGCTCCGCCAGGCCCGCACGCTTCAAAATGCGGATGGTCATATTTTTATAATCCGTACCGTGAATGATCAGGATATCCTTTTTCTCCATCATTGTGTTTTATTCTCCGCCTGTAACCGTTTAGGTTTTTTCTTATCTATTATCAGATAAATGGTAGGCATCAGAAGCAGGGTGAGCAGTGTGGAGGCCACCAGGCCGCCGATAATAACAAGAGCCATGCCCTGCATCATTTCACTGTTTCTTCCGATTCCCAGTCCCATGGGGAGCATGGAGAGAATGGTGGTGAGGGTGGTCATCAGGATCGGGCGCAGACGGATGGCTCCCGCATCGATCAGCGCGTCCTCCAGCGGTATTTCCTGTCTCAGCTGGTTCACGGTATCCACATATAATATACCGTTATTCACCACGATTCCGGCCAGCATCAAAAATCCCATTAAAGAAACCATACTGATGGTGATTCCTGCAATATACAGCAGGAAAACGGAGCCTACCAGGCTGAAGGGAATACACATCATAACCATGAAGGAAAAACGGGGTGATTCAAACTGCATGGCCATCACCAGGAAAACAAGGAATACGGCGATTAAAATGGATTGGTAGAGAACGCCAAATTCCTCGTTCATAATCTCCGTCACCATATCCTCCGCCACCTCCACGCCCGCCGGCAGCGTCAGCGCTCCCACCGTCTGCAACAGTGTCTTCTGCGCGGTAAAACGTGCCTCCTGGGTAGTGGCCGCCGTAAGGCTGATCTGATATTTGCCATCCACCTTCATGATGGTCTGGGGCGCATCCGTATATACCACCTGGGCGATTTCCCGCACAGGGACCTGAATGCCCTGATTGTTAGTCAGAGTGGCATCCATCAGGCTGTTCATGCTGTCATACAGCCCCTCTGGATATTCCAGCTTCACCTCATATTCCGTTCCGTCCTTTGTTACGGTAAGCACATCCGTTCCGCTTAAAATATTGCGGATGCTGCCCGCCACCTGCACAGGCGTCATTCCATAATGCATGGACATCAGCGGGTCGATTTCCAGTTTGGCCGCGGTGCTCGTGTCCTGGGCGGAGGAGGTTACCTGATTACGCCGTCCACCTGCTCCATGGCTTCCTGGGCTTTCCGGGCCGCTTTTTTCAAAATCTCCATATCCGCGCCCTGCAGATCAATTTCCGTGGTGGAAGAAGACATCATGCCGCTGCCCATACTGCTGCCGCCGGAAGCAATATCCAGCTCCATTCCCGTATAGTCCCTGGTTTCCCTATTCCACTTTTCTATCACATCCGCAGTGGACAGCTCCCTATCACTTTTCAGGTAGGCGCGCAGGCTGGCGGAAGATCCGCTTTCTATGGAAACACTGTAGGATGCCACGTCTGGCTCTGCCTTGGCAAGCGCCTCCAGCTTTTCCATGGCGCTTTCCTTGTCCTCCAGCGTGGTTCCTGGCCGGAAGGAGGCTGAAACCTCCACAATTCCTTCATCGGAGGCAGGCATCAGCTCCATATTTACCTGAGTAAGCATCAGTCCCGCCACAGCCACCAGGGCAAGGGTAACGCCCACCACCACCAGCTTCCTGTGAAGCACCTTTCTCAGGATTTTCCTGTATACACGGGTGGTTTTATCCACGATCCTGTTTGCCGGAATCTCCTTCTTCTCCGTTGGCCTGAAAAGGAAAAGAGGGGCACCAGAGTCATGGCTGATATCAGGGCAAAGCATGGCAAATACAATGGTAAAGCCAGCTGGCCGAACATCTGCCCCGGATCATCCACGGTGGCCAGGGGAAGATATACCACGATTGTAGTAATTGTGGAAGCGATGATTGACATGGTTACCGCCCTGGTTCCCCGCAGCGCCGCTTCCTTATAGTCCTCATGCGTATCCCTGGCCCTGAAGCAGCTTTCAATCACAACGATGGAGTTATCCACGATCATACCGATGGCGATTACAAGTGATCCCATGGTAACGATATTCATAGAATAGCCCATCATGCTCATGAGAATCAGCGTGGCCAGCAGGGAAATGGGCATGGAGCTTCCCACGATTAGGCTGGCTTTGAAATCCCCGAAAAAGATGAACAGCACCGCCATGGAAATCAGGACGCCCGCAATCAGTGTTTTTCCCACCGACCATAGGGAGGAGGTAATAATATCGCTGGAATTGTATTCCACGCTTATTTCGATTCCCGGATTTTTTTCCGAATATTCCGCAATCAGCTTTTCGATTTTCTGCGTTACCTGCACCACGCTGGCGCTCTGTTTTTTCTGGATGGAAATACTGATATTTTCCATGCCGTCGCTTTTACTGATGGAATCCGCCTTTTCCTGTGCCATGGAAACCTCAGCCACATCGGAAAGATGGACCACGCTTCCGGCCGCGGTGATAATCGGCACCTGCTCCAGCTTCTGCACAGTATTAAATTCCATGGCCGCGCTGACGGAAATGTCCTGGCTGCCCTGCTTCACGCTGCCCGCGGGCACGGTAAAGTCCGCCGCCGACAGATAGTTGGCAACCGCCGCCATATTCAGGCCGTATTGCTTGAGCATATCTTCCTTTAAAAGAACCCTGATGTATTCCTGGCTGCCTCCGGAAACATCCACCTGGGCCACATTGGTGATGGATTCCAGATCCGGTATAAACGTATCCTCCAGGGTTTTGCGCAAATCCTGCTCCCCCTGCGCGCGGGCAGAAAGGATCATATCCGCGGACTGTGACATATTCAGTTCGATGACAACAGGGGAGGAGGCGTCCTCCGGCAGCTGCAGGCTGGCCGTATCCAGCGCAGTACGCAGATCCGCATAGCATTCGTCAATATCCACGCCGTATTCATAGGTAAACATGACCATGGACAGATTTTCCGAGGACTGTGAGGTTACGGAATCAATGCCGCTCAGGGTGGAGCCAGAATCCTCCACCACCTTGGTCACCAGTTCGTCCACGCTCTCCGGATCCGCGCCGGGGTAGGTAGTCATTACGATGAGCATGGGCATATCCATGTCCGGCGTCAGCTGCATCTTAAAGCCCGGTATGGAGCCCAGGCCGAAAACGGCCAGGGACAGTATGATAAGAATCACGGAAACCGGGCGCTTCAGCGCTAATTTTGTGAGATTCATTCCGCGTCCTCCCCTTCAACCAGACGCACCTTCGCACCATCCGTCAGCTGGGAAGACCAGGTATGTATGACTATGCTGTCCGCGGCAAGACCGCCTGTTATTTCTATTTTATCTTCATTGTACAGGCCGGTTTCCACAGGTGTCTTAACGGCGATCCCGTCCTCCACGCAGTACACATAGGCCTGCTCCGCTTCATAATATACCGCGTCATAGGGAAGCAGCAGCGCATCGTTTGTCCGGTAGGTGTCGGCTGTGATTTTTACCGTTACGCCATTGGAAAGCTGTGTGTTTTCCGTGGCGGCCTTAATTTCAAACAATCCGGTCCTGGAGTCAACTGACTGGCCGATCTGGGTAATGCCTGCCGTAAAGGTCTCGCCGTTCCTTTCCAGCGTAATTGTTTCTCCTGCGGTGAGCTGGTTTTTCACCGCTTCACTCACATAAAAGGTAACTGTCATGGAATCCTTGTTGGATATGACATAAACCGGATTACCGGCGCTTACCATACCGAATTCATCCACATTTTTCTGCTCAATCACCCCGGAGATAGGGGCCGTCAGCGTATAGTTTTCCAGCTGCATCATGGCGCTCTGGATCCCCACGTCGGAGGAAGCGATCTGGTTCTGCAGGGCCGCCGCCGTATCCTGGTACGCCTGCCCGTTCTGGATGCCATACTGTACCTGGGCATCCTTCAGGTTTTCCTCGTAAAAATCAATGGTATCGCCGGTGGTTGACCGGGAGGTCTCCGCAGAATCAATGCTGCTGTCAATGGAGGAAATATTGCTTTCCAGGGAGGAAGCCTGGGTTTTCATGGAAGCAATCTGGGAAGCATAGGATTGACAGGCTGCTGTCCAGACGGCCTTCCCCGATGTCTGCCGCTGAATAGCCTGCGGATCTGAATTTATTTACCGCCTCTAACTTACCTTCATAGATTGCTTTATCCTTTACATATTCTTCGTAGCTTTTCTTTTTGGTTCCATCCTGATTATCTATCTGAAGAATTACAATATCACTGTTATTTCCAATTCCCACAACCGCCTGCATGATTTCCGGTTCATCGTTCCCGCGGCCGTGTCTGCCGCCCTTTCCGATACCGGCTGTCAGGGAATTGCCTGTCCGGAAGGAGACCTGTGCCACTACGGCTGTCTGTGCCGATCTGTTATCATATTGGTTTTCATGGTCGGAGGTTTTCCGTACGGCTCCGTTATCCCATGCCCTGCTCTGCAGTTCGCTGCTTTGGGTTGATTCGTTATGGCTGCTCTTTTCAGCCCCGCTCTGGGACGCAGAAGTGGATTCCTGAGATTGGGCTTCCTGGGCGGAAGAGCCCTGGGCAGAGGAATCCTGGGAAGAGGAATTCTGGGAGGAAGAACCTTGTGAGGAAGAATCCTGGGAAGCTGTCCCCTGTGTGGACGAATCCTGGGAAGCTGTCCCCTGGCCGCCGCCGTCCGTTCCCTGATGCTCTTCTTCCGAAGGCGTCTTATCCGGGCTGCCCTGAGAATCAGGGTCCTTGCCGCCATTCTCCTGGGATCCTCCTTCAGATGCTGAACCTCCATTGCTTTCTTCACCGCTTCCGTTGGTCTTGTCCGTGTTTTCATCCGGCTTCGTGCCATCCGATGGATTTATATTGGAATCGGGATTCTGGCCAGAATCCGGCTTATTATCCGGATCGGGATTTGGATCAGGATTCACGTCCGGCTTAGTCTCTCCGCCTTCACCAGGTTCGGTATAATAAAGCTCCTTCCAGTTTGGCTCCGGATCAGTCACCCATCTCCAGACGCCGTTGGCGTCCTGATAGACGAACTGCTTGGCCGTCACCGCCATGCTCTTCATGCTCTTATAATTTTCTTCCATATCACCGATGCTGTCGTTGATTTTGTTCAGAGCACTCTTCATATCCTCTTTTTTCTGCTGGGTATCCGCAATGGAGGTTCCAGCAGAATCATACTGCTTTTTCGCCATATCAATCTGATACTGGATATTTTTAAGATTGCTCTCCATGGACAGATTGCTCATGACCTGGCTGGAACCCAGGGTACGCTGTGCGGACAGCTCCGCGCCCTCCTTCGTCAGCTTTGCCGATTCCAGCTGAAGCCTTGCTGCCTCATCATCAATCTGCAGCAGCACATCCCCCGCCTGTACATGGTCGCCCACTTCAAAATTGACCGCCGCCACCTCGCCTGAAACAAGCGGTATGATACTGACCTGTTCCTGGGGACTTACCGTCCCGATAAAAGTGCTGGAAACTGCCAGGCTGCCTGTTTCCGGCGCCGATGCTTCCACGGCAAGGGCCGTATCCGCCGCCTCCGTTTCCTCCGTACCGGCCGTATCCGCACTGCCTGCGCAGCCTCCCAGCGTCATCACAGCCGCCATCAGGACTGCAAGGCTCCTCATACGGTTCTCTTTTTTCATAATAACACCTCATTTTATTTATTTCCTGATCCCGCATCACCGGCATAAGCTTCGCACATGCCGGCCCTGGCGTTCCTCCCTGCAGGAATCCATTCCAGCGCCGAAATGTGCGAAGCTCATGTTACTTAGCAATGCTAACCATTTTCAATCCCATTCTAACTTTCATATTATTATAAGTCAATTAAAAAACTATAAAATAAGTCCGGGAGGGAGACCCATCCGCCCCGGTGAAACCATAACTGTATGGCTGCTTTGCATTACAGGGGGGTGCGTGTTATACTGTTGTTGGAAAAATAAAGTAATTGGTGAGAGTAAAATTGCTGAATGCAAGAAGAGGTTGTTATGGCGGATGTGAATGTATTTCCTTTTGAGTTGATTAATAAATTTCATCGTTTTAAACTGAGTGCGCTTCCTATGCCGCTGCCGGAAAGTGAGCTGATTACTCTGTATACCATCCGGGACGCCAATCAGTATGACGGTGTGGAGAATACGCTTATTTCGGGGCTTGCGGAGAAGCTTCATGTTTCGGTTCCCACGATTTCACGGTGTTTAAGCAGGCTGGAGGAGAAGGGGCTGGTGCAAAAAAGCAGCCAGACAAACGATCGCCGTAATACGTACGTCTGTCTGACTGAAAAGGGGCTTGCAATCTATGAGGAATCCTTCCGGACCCTTTCTTCTTTTGTGGAGCGCGCCCTTTCCCGGATTGACGGGGAGGAGCTGAACCAGTTTTTTGCTACCTTTGATAAAATTTATGATGCACTGGCCCAGGAATACAATGCTTTGGGGAAAAAATAGGTTTTCCTGCGGGAGCTTCGGTCAGCGAAGCTCTTTGGCGCATTCTTTATAGTAATGTCTGCCGTTGGCGCTGGTTTCATACTCTGCCATCCGGTCCAGCGCCTCCGCTTTCAGGCGCCGCGTTTCTTTGTCCGTATCATCGTTTGTCAGCAGCAAATCGCACAGCTCCAGGCACCATTGGTATTCCTGCGCCTCAAATGCTTCCGCTGCGGCCCGGAACACTTTCAGTTTCCCGCCGATCAGGGCAGTCATTTTTTCAGTGTACTTTTTGGGCGCAAGCGGGTGAAGGTGTGTGGGATTTCCGTCAAACCAGCCTAAATAGGCCGTATAAACCGCTCTTACCGTCCATTCCACACAGCCGTAAAATTCTCCCAGATACGGAAGGACAGCATATTGTTCAGGCAGCCGTATTTCTGCAGCCAGCTCTTCCTGGCTTTTTCCCTCATTCATCCCTTCCAGGGTCTTTGTAAGAATGTAATTTATGACGTCTCTGAAATTTCCAAGCACTTCCCTGATGTTATCGTTTCCATAGATTACTGCGGTGTGTCCTGGCAGAAGGTAATCCGCAGGATAGGCAAGCAAGGCATCTATGCTTTTCCTCCAGGCCGATAGGTCGCGGTACTGTCCGCCCCGGATGGCGTAAAAGTTGGGAAAACAGCCATAGTAATTGTCACCGCAGCACAGAACCCTTTTCTGCGGAAGCCACACGCATATCTGATCATCCGTTTCCCCCGGAAGTCTGGCCATTTCCAGTGAAATGCCGTCTATTTCACGGCTCACGCTGTCCTCCTGATAAACCGTTGACGGCGCGGTAAAAGCGCGGTGCTCCCCATATACGACTCCCTCGCGCCGGCCGATTCCCTGGGAAATATTTTCTTCGTCCGTAAGGGTATAACCGAACTGCCTGCTTCCCCGTCTGTTCTGAATCTGCTGCAGCAATTCCGAGCCCTCCAGGGCCGGTGTTTTCGGTGCGAAGGCAATAATCTCCGGATCGCTTCCCAGAAAAGCGCCTGCGCCGCCCCGGTGATCGGGATGGGAATGGGTGAAAATTACCGTTTTCACTTCTTTTCCCGTTTTTTCCCGGATAAAATGAAGCAGTCTTTCTCCCCTTTCCAGCGTATCCAGGGTATCGATCAGGATCACCCCTGTATTTCCTTCCAGTACTACCGCGTTGCTGTGTCCCAGACCCGATACGTGCCACACGCCCTCCGTCACCTGGGTAAAGGCTTCCTGAAAATTCCTGTCCGTAAAATCCTGAAGCTGAAGGCTTCCGTTCTCTGTAAGCATATGTGTGCCTCCTTCTTTGAAACAGTTTAAATAAATATCTTTTTATAAAAACTGATTTATCAGGTCCGCCTTCTATGCAAAAAAATCTTCCGCTTCGCAGGCTGGCCGGCTGCTGTTCTATACATATACTATCACAAAGCGCCGGCCGCGTCCACGCTCCGGGCAATCCCGCCTTCTTCCTCCGTCCCCGGCCCATTGCCGCTTCGC
>SCPN01000984.1_pt1 | contig 32427 bp, 31 predicted proteins | sample 6106831 | NCBI WGS metagenome assembly SCPN01 (sample SAMN10720447, study PRJNA508395) | human gut metagenome | isolation source: Participant 1, 0 month
AAAGAGGAAAACTTCACACCTAAGTATTTCGGATGTGACGGTATGGACGGAATCCTTGCACTTGACGGATTTGACAAAGAACTTGCTGAGGGACTTATGTTCCTTACACCATTTACACCTGATTCAAAGGATGACAAGACTCAGACTTTCGTAAAAGCATACAAAAAAGCATTTAATGACACACCTATCCAGTTTGCCGCAGATGCCTATGACTGTATCTACACTATAAAAGCTGCCGCTGAGAAAGCAAAGCTTACACCTGATATGAGTATTTCTGATATGTCAGACGCATTAAAGAAATCAATGACTGAAATTGAACTCAGCTGTCTTACTGCTAAGAGCATCAAATGGTCATCAGACGGTGAACCTACAAAAGAGCCTACTGTCGTAGTTGTAGAAAACGGTTCTTACAATATAGCTGAATAAAGTTTATAAACACCAAAATCCGAATTAGACAAAATGTTACTGAATAACGTATTTTGTGGATTTTAAGCTTGTTATATGATATTATAAAGTCTGTATGAGATTTAAATCTCATACAGACTTTAATATTACTGTTCACACTCAAATTTAAACAGTAACACTCTACATTTAAAGAAACAGGAGGTAAACCATGAGCTTTATATCGTATTTATTTAACGGATTAAGTCTCGGAAGTGTTTATGCAATAATTGCCCTCGGTTACACAATGGTATATGGTATTGCAAAAATGCTTAACTTTGCACATGGAGATGTAATCATGATTGGTGCTTATGTTTCTCTTCTTTCCATGACAAATGCAGGCATTCCGGCATTTCCGGCACTTATTATTTCAATTGTTGTCTGTACTGTTTTAGGTATTGTCATTGAGAGAATTGCATACAAACCACTTAGAAATGCATCTTCTTCACTTGCGGTTCTTATTACTGCAATCGGTGTCAGCTACTTACTTCAGAATGTTGCACTTTTACTTTTTGGAGCCAATGCACAGACTTTTCCATCAATCATCAAATGGGAAGGACTTTCATTAGCCGGAGGAAAACTTAACCTTTCCGGTGAAACTATCATTACAATAATAGTTTGTATCATCATTATGATAGCTTTAATGTTCTTTGTACAGAAAACAAAGCCGGGTCAGGCAATGCGTGCTGTATCTGAAGACCGTGGTGCCGCACTTCTTATGGGTATCAATGTAAACGGAACAATTGCTCTCACATTTGCAATCGGCTCAGGACTTGCAGCTATCGCAGGTGTACTTCTCTGCTCTGCTTACCCAAGTCTTACACCTTACACAGGTGCCATGCCCGGTATCAAAGCGTTCGTTGCCGCCGTATTTGGTGGTATCGGTTCAATCCCGGGAGCATTTATAGGCGGTATTCTTTTAGGTATTATTGAAATATTTGGTAAGGCCTATATTTCATCACAGATGGCAGATGCAATTGTTTTTGCTGTACTTATTATCGTCCTTCTTGTTAAACCGACAGGACTTTTAGGCAAAAAAATTCAGGAAAAAGTATAGGAGGCAGGTATATTATGTCAAAGAAATTATCTAAACAAAAATTAAATGATATTATCACTTATGGTATAGTTATAGCTGCTTTTATTATAATGCAGATTCTTATAAATGCCGGAGAGATTTCTTCTCTCTTCCAGGGACTTATGGTTCCTTTGTGTACTTATATATTCCTTACTCTGCTTAATCTTTAAGTGGTATTCCTCGGAGAATTAAGTCTTGGACATGCCGGCTTTATGTCGGTGCAGTTTCTTGCCAAGTTCCTTCCTTCTCAAAGCCAAGCACACAGGATACTATCACAAACGGAACACTTAGATTTTTTATCGCACTTCTAATAGGAATAGCGGTGGCAGCCATATTCGGAATTATAATAGGAATTCCTGTTTTGAGATTAAATGGTGATTATCTTGCAATAGTTACACTTGCATTTGGGGAAATCATCAAGAACCTTGTTAACGTTCTTTTTATAGGAAAAGATTCAAAAGGATTTCATTTTTCAACAAAAGATGCGGTAAGTTTAAATCTCGAACCTGACGGAAAAATTATCGTGAACGGTCCTCAGGGAATTACGGGCACACCTAACGATTCAACATTCTTTATCGGTTTTATACTTATTCTTATAACATTGTTTATAGTATTAAACCTTATACATTCAAGAGACGGTCGTGCTATCATGGCTATCCGTGACAACAGAATTGCCGCTGAATCAATCGGTATAAACATTACAAAATATAAACTTATGACATTCACTATATCTGCTGCAATGGCAGGTGCAGCCGGTGTCCTTTATGCACACAACCTCTCAAATCTCACAGCTAATACAAATAACTTCGGTTACAATATGTCTATAAACATTCTTGTATTTGTTGTTCTTGGAGGTATCGGAAATATCAGAGGTTCTGTCATAGCCGCTGTTGTACTTACACTTCTTCCGGAGCTGCTCCGTGGAATGTCAGATTACCGTATGCTTATCTACGCAATAGTTCTTATTGTCATGATGCTCTTTAACTGGGCACCAAAAGCAATTGAATGGCGTGAAAAACACCTTTCATTTAAGAAAAACAAAAAGGAGGCTGCATAAAATGGAAAATTTATTAGATGTACAAAATCTTGGTATTTCTTTTGGTGGTCTTCGTGCCGTAAACAACTTTAGTATCAACATTAAAAAGGAACAGCTTTACGGACTTATCGGTCCAAACGGTGCCGGAAAAACAACTATTTTCAACCTTTTGACAGGTGTTTATAAACCTGACAGCGGAAAGATTATTCTCGACGGAAATGACCTCACAGGCAAATCCACAATTGAAATAAACAAATCAGGAATTGCAAGAACATTTCAGAATATAAGACTGTTTTCACAGCTCACCGTACTCGACAATGTAAAAACAGGTCTACACAACAATCATCACTATTCAACACTTGACAGCATACTTAGGCTTCCACGTTATCATAAAGTTGAAAAAGAAATGAATGATATTGCTATGGAACTTCTCGAAGTGTTCGGACTAAAAGATGATGCATATGTTGAAGCACAGAATCTCCCTTATGGACAGCAAAGAAAACTTGAGATTGCACGTGCACTTGCAACAAATCCTAAACTCCTTCTTCTCGACGAACCTGCTGCCGGCATGAATCCAAACGAAACAGAAGAATTAATGGATATGATAAAATTTGTAAGAGACCATTTTCATATGACAATTCTTCTCATTGAACATGACATGAAACTTGTAAGCGGAATATGCGAGCAGCTTACCGTACTTAATTTCGGCGAGGTTCTTGCACAGGGCGATACATCAGACGTGTTAAACAACCCACAGGTTATCAAGGCATATTTAGGTGAATAATTATAGAAATGAGGGATAAAATTATGGCGATGCTTGAAGTTAAAGATTTAGAAGTATATTACGGTATGATACAGGCAATCAAAGGTATCTCTTTTGAAGTAAATAAAGGTGAGGTTATCGCACTTATCGGTGCCAATGGTGCCGGCAAAACTACTACTCTTCACACTATCACCGGTCTTCTCTCTCCTAAAAAAGGAAGTGTTATTTTCGAGGGAAAGGACATAACAAAGATACCTGCACATAAAATTGTATCAATGGGAATGGCTCATGTTCCCGAAGGCAGACGTGTTTTTGCGGATTTAAGCGTGTACGAAAACCTTAAATTAGGTGCATACACACGAAAAGATAAAGAGAATTTAAACAAAGATTTAGAAAATATATATAAAAGATTTCCAAGACTTGCCGAGAGAAAAAATCAATCAGCAGGTACATTGAGCGGCGGTGAGCAGCAGATGCTCGCAATGGGACGTGCACTTATGTCAAAACCATCTATTATCCTTATGGATGAGCCATCAATGGGACTTTCACCTATCCTTGTCAATGAGATATTTGATATTATCGAGTCTATCAGCAAATCGGGCACTACTGTTCTTCTTGTAGAACAGAATGCTAAAAAAGCTCTTCTATCGCAGATAGAGCATATGTACTTAAGAAACAGGTAAGATTGTCACAAGCGGAAAAGCAAGTGAACTGCTTGAGGACGATTCGATAAAGAAAGCTTATTTAGGTGAATAAATAGCCAAGCTCTAACGATCTTGGCATTAGAAGAATGTATAGGCATCTTAATAAAGATGCCATTATACATTCTTCTGTAATCCACTACTCTTTACTTTATATCTTTAATAAAAATAAAGGAGGTATTACTATGGGAAATATGATTATTACTGTTTCACGCCAGTATGGCAGTGGTGGAAAGACTATTGCTGCCATGCTTGCCCAGAAACTTGGCATCAACTGCTACAGCCGTGAAATTCTTAAAATGGCTTCTGAGGACAGCGGAATCAACGAAAGACTTTTCGGTATGTCAGATGAAAAAATCCGCCATGCCGGATGGCTTAAAACATTAAGCCATCCTTATACAGGTGAACTTCTTCCTCCTGAAGATAAGGGCTTTACTTCCGATGACAACCTTTTTAATTATCAGGCTAAGACAATAAAGGAACTTGCCGAAAAGGAATCCTGCATCATTGTCGGAAGATGTGCAAACTACATTCTGAAAGACAACCCTAATGTACTCAGCGTGTTTGTTCATGCCGATGAGGACTTCTGCCTTGCGAGAGCTATGGAGCGTAACAGTTTCAGCGAGAAAGAGACGAAAAAATTTATTGAGCGCACTGATAAATACCGTTCTGACTATTACCGCTATCATACCGGACACCACTGGACTGACGCAAGATATTATGACCTTTGTCTTGACAGTTCAAAACTCGGTTTTGAAAATTGTGCCCTCGAAATAGAGGAATATGCAAAAATCCGCTTTGGAAAATAAATACTAAACCGAAATCATATGGCAGACAGCCGTAAATTTCATTCATCCCGTTAATGCGGATGTCTGAAATTTATGGCTGTTTTTATTTTATATAAAGATTGATATATACGCCTATTTGAATTATATTATTTACAACGATATATTTTAAAGATTCTTATTTAGAATAAAAATCACATGACGCAAGGGTCAAAATACCTTTTGACCTCAACATCATTACATACATATAAAAGGAGGTATCTATGAATTTTTTTGAATTTACCGACAAAGAATTATTTTTCCGCAATGACGGCGAACTTGTAATTATTGCTGCATGGGGTGACAACAGTCTGCGTGTGCAGTCATCACTCATGGATAAAATCCCGGATGGAAATGCTGCTCTTATCAATCCCAATGTAAACAATCCGTCAGATATTGACATCCGTATAATTGACGAACGTCATGCCGTTATCAAAAACGGACTTATCACAGCAAAATTATATGTTCAGGAATGGGGAAATGCTTTACAGATTTCTTTTTATAACGGGCAGAATAAACTTCTGCTTCGTGAAATCAGCAACGGCGGTGCATTGACAAGAAAAGCACGTTATTTTCACACTCTCAACGGTGGCAGTTATAAATTAAAGGTCAGTTTTGAACCTTCACCCTCTGAAAAAATATACGGAATGGGACAATATCAGCAGGAAATTTTTGACCTTAAAGGCTGCAATCTCGAACTTGCACACCGAAATTCACAGGCAAGTATTCCTTTTTATATTTCAAATCTTGGATATGGTTTTCTCTGGCACAACGCTGCCGTCGGCGAAGTCCATTTCGGAAAAAATACTACTGAATGGATTGCCGAAGATACAGACAAGATGGACTATTGGATAACAGCCGGCAACTCTCCGTCACAAATTGAAGAACAATTTGCCTGCTGTACCGGAAAATCACCTATGATGCCTGAATACGGTCTCGGATTTTGGCAGTGCAAACTCCGCTACTACAATCAGAAACAGGTACTCGACATCGCAAAAGAATACAAAAAAAGAAATATTCCCGTTGATGTTTTAGTTATCGACTATTACCACTGGCCACATTGCGGTGACTGGCGTTTTGATGAAGAATATTTCCCTGAACCTGAAAAAATGATAAAAGAATTGCACGACATGGGCATTGAAACGATGGTTTCCATCTGGCCACAGGTTGAATGGAACAGTGAAAATTTTGAGGAAATGAAGCAACAAGGGCTTCTTGTAAAACAAAACTCAGGTATAGACGTTCAAATGACCTTCCACGGAAACAACGTATTTATGGATGCAACTAACCCTCGTACAAGAAAATATGTCTGGGAAAAATGCAAAAAAAATTATGCTGACATGGGTGTAAAAACATTTTGGCTTGATGAAGCCGAACCTGAATTTACAAATTACAATTATGAGCGTTACCAATATCATGCAGGGCCTGTTTCAAAAGTAGGAAATATATATCCCAGAGAATATTCCAGACTTTTTTATGAAGGTCAGAAAGAAATGGGACAGACTGATATAGTCAATCTCGTCCGCTGTGCATGGGTAGGAAGTCAAAAATACGGTGCCCTTGTGTGGTCAGGTGACATTTGGTCTTCATATGAAGATTTCCGTAAACAGATATGCGCCGGACTTCATATGGGACTTTGCGGCATCCCGTGGTGGACAACAGATATAGGCGGATTTCATGGCGGAAATATCGAAAGTGATGATTTCAAAGAACTTTTACTCCGCTGGTTCCAATTTGGAACTTTCTGTCCTGTTATGAGAATACACGGCTGCCGCCAGCCATACACCAATTTAAAAAATAAAGCCGGTGAAGTTCGTGAAGGAACAGGTGCAGATAATGAAGTATGGAGTTATGGTGAAGAAGCAGAAAAAATTATGGTCAAATTCATTCATGTACGCGAACTTATGAAAGACTATATACGTGGTATTATGAAAGAAGCACATGAAAAAGGAACTCCTGTCATGCGTACACTTTTCTACGAATTTCCTGATGATAACTGCTGGGACATTTACGACGAGTATATGTTTGGAAATGAAATTCTTGTTGCTCCTATATGCCATGAGCACGAAACCAGACGAGAAGTTTATCTGCCGAAAGGTCACTCATGGACATCTGCCCACAACGGCGAAGTCTATGAAGGCGGCAAAACCTATAATATCGATGCACCAATCGATACCATTCCGGTATTCCTTAAAGATGGTTCAAATAAATATCTTATTGGAGAAATTTAATGGAGGATATAATATATGAAAAAAATAAATATTGATAATCTGATTTCAGAAATGACACTCGAAGAAAAAGCTTCTCTTTGTTCTGCTGCCGATGCATGGCACACAAAGAAAATCGAAAGGCTTAATCTGCCGTCAGTGATGGTCTCAGACGGACCTCACGGACTTCGCAAGGAGGATGACAGTCCTGCTCATTTTGGGCTCCTTGAGAGTATTGAAGCTATATGTTTTCCGACTGCATCAGCTCTCGCATGCTCATTTGACAGAGATTTAATTGAAAATGTAGGAAATGCCCTCGGTAAAGAATGCCAAAGTGAGGATATTTCTGTCCTGCTTGGACCCGGTATAAACATGAAACGCTCTCCTCTATGCGGAAGAAATTTTGAATATTTCTCAGAAGACCCCTATCTCGCCGGAGAAATGGGAGCTGCTTTTGTCAACGGTGTACAAAAAAATGACATTGGCACAAGCCTTAAACATTTTGCAGCCAACAATCAGGAATGGCGCAGAATGAGCATAAGTGCTGAAATTGATGAAAGAACTCTCAACGAAACATACCTTACGGCATTTGAAAAAGTTGTAAAACAGGCTAAACCATGGACAATCATGTGCAGCTACAATCAGATAAACGGAGAATATTCCTGTGAAAACAAAGAACTTCTGACTGATACTTTGAGAGACAAATGGGGATATGAGGGACTTGTCATGACTGACTGGGGAGCCATGAATGACAGGGTAAAAGCACTCAAAGCCGGTCTTGACCTCGAAATGCCATCAAGCCACGGTGAAACAGATAAACTTATTGTAAAAGCCGTAAATGACGGTACCCTTGATATTGAAACACTTGATACAGCCGTAAGACGAATACTCACTCTTGTTGACAATTCACTTGATTCAAAAGACAAACATTCAGGCTTTAAATATGATATGGAATGGCATCATGAAATTGCACAGGAGACAGCAGAAAATTGTGCCGTTCTTCTCAAAAATAACGGTGCACTCCCTCTCAGCAAAAACCAGAACATAGCATTTATAGGTGAATTTGCTGACAATCCACGTATTCAGGGCGGCGGTTCAAGTCATATAAACTGCCACAAAATCGATACCGCACTTAATTGTGTAAAAGAACTTGCAGACGTCACATATGCAAAGGGATATAATACAGACAATGAACAGACAGACGAAAACCTCTTAAACGAAGCATTAAATACAGCTAAAAATGCAGATGTTGCCGTAATCTTTGCCGGATTGCCGGATGCATTTGAAAATGAAGGTTTTGACAGAACTCATATTGATATGCCAAAATGCCAGAATGAACTCATTGAAGAAATATGCAAAGTTCAAAAAAACGTAGTTGTTGTATTACATAACGGCTCAGCCATCACTATGCCTTGGCTTGGCAAAGTAAACGCCGTTCTTGAAATGTATCTCGCCGGAGAAGCGTCAGGTGCTGCTGCCGTCAACCTTTTATTCGGCATTGCAAATCCATCCGGAAAGCTTGCTGAGTCATTCCCTATGCAGTTAGAGGACACACCTGCCTACTTAAACTTCCCGGGCAACAGGGATAAAGTAAATTACAATGAAGGTGTCTTTATAGGTTACAGATACTACGATAAGAAGAAAATGAATGTTCTTTTCCCATTCGGCTATGGATTGAGTTATACAAAATTCAGATATGACAATATGAAAATAAACGGTAATGATATATCTGAAAGCGATTTTTCATTTAAAGATAATGAAAACGTAAATGTAAGTGTTGATATAACAAACATAGGCGATGTTGACGGTGCAGAAATCGTTCAGCTTTATATCAGAAATCATATTGACGAGGATAACAGACCTGTCAAAGAACTTAAAGATTTTGCCAAAGTTAAACTTGCAGCAGGCGAAACAAAAACCGTAACTTTCACCCTGAACTTTAGAAGCTGGGCATATTATAATGAAACCATACATGATTGGTATGCACCATCAGGCGAATATAAAATACTTATAGGCGCATCATCAAGAGATATTAAACTGCAAAAAGCAGTCTCAATAACATCTACAACTAAAATTCCTTTCGTTGTAAATAAATCAACGACTTGTGAAGATGTTGAACGCTTTGCCAAAAACAAAGCTCCGCTCGATGAAATGCTTATGAAGTGTGTGAAAGCACAGCACAAAGAAGAGTCTCCAAAAACCGAAGAAGAAGAACTTAAAGACCTTAAATGCGGCTTTGGAGGTGTTCCGCTTCATTCTACACTTTCATTTACACCTGATGAATTAAAATACGAAGACATACAGAATGCAATAAATGAAATAAATAAAGGGGAGTAAATATTTTTCGCAACAATCTACCTTATCGTATAAACATTGCCTATCCTATTGGCCAACAGGATAGGCATTTTTATTTTCGCTTGTTTCTTTATCTTTTCCCTAATGCATATGTGCATATTTTTCTTTTGTTGCCATCCCCCCTCTGATATGTCTTTCTGATTTGTTCAAGTCTAAGATTTTTCTTACTTCAATTGCTAATGACGAATCTATATTTTCAAGTCTTTCAGTGAGATCTTTATGAACCGTCGATTTGCTGACACCAAATATTTTGGCAGCCTGCCTTACAGTAGATTTATTTTCTATCATATAATTGGCAAGACTTATTGCTCTCTGACTTAATCTTTCATCTGCTATGTATGTATTTTTCCTTCTCCTGTTCCTAAAATTCAGCTTTTCCACTTTAAAAGCTCCTCTTATTTTTTTACATCTTATGAGAAAGCTGTTTATTTTATGACAGGCTGTTAAGGAAATTTATTTTGCCTGAAAATTCTTGACTTAAAATCTATTTTTAATTACACTAAAAATAAATATCAACAATTTATGAACGGAGGAGTTATATGCCATTTATTGATTCAAAAGTAACAGTTTCACTTTCAGCTGAAAAAGAGGAAAATATTAAACAGAAACTCGGACATGCTATCGGAACACTAGGCAAAACAGAAAGCTTTTTAATGGTTGGTTTTGAAGATGATTACAGCCTTTACATGGGCGGAAACAAATTAGAAAAAGGTGCTTTTGTTTCGGTGCGTGTATTCGGTAAAATCAACTCATCACAAAGCAATGAAATGACAGCAAAAATCTGTCAGATATTTGCCGATGAACTTGATATTCCGGGTCAAAATGTATACGTCACATATCAGGGCATAGCCGACTGGGGCTGGAACGGAAACAATTTCTAATATAATTTTAGTTATTGTTCACACCGACATAATGTTCACATCCGCGTTGTGATTGACAAATAACAGATATGTCATTAAAAACAAATAAGCAGACAATAATATTCAGATTTATTGTCTGCTCTTTTATTTTTATCTTCTTTTATTTATATATTGCACTAATCTAATCATGTACTTTTAAGCCATGAAGCATTTTTACAAATTCAGGATTGCTATGGTCTACAATCTCACTGTGTCCAAGGTCAAGTTTTGCAATTTCTTTCATATCTTCATCTGAAATCTCAAAATCCCATACATCCATATTCTGTTCCATGCGTTCTTTGTGAACTGACTTCGGTATTACCACAACACCTCTCTGCACATTCCATCTGAGAGCTACCTGTGCCGGTGTCTTTCCGTACTTCTCACCTATAGCAGCAAGAACCGGATGTGTAAATATTCCATGATTTCCTTCAGCAAACGGTCCCCATGCTTCCGGTACAACTCCGTACTCTTTCATAACGCTGAGTGCATTTTCCTGTTGGAAAAACGGATGTAATTCCACCTGATTTACCATCGGTTTTATGTCTACTGTCTCACAAAAATCTGCCAATATATGAGGATAGAAATTGCAAACTCCGATTGCTTTAAGCTTGCCTTCTTTGTACATTTCCTCCATAGCACGGTAAGCACCATAGTAATCACCCATCGGCTGATGAATAAGATATAAATCTAAATAATCTGTTCCAAGTTTTTTCAAAGATCTCTCCACAGCAGCTTTTGCACCTTCATAACTTGCATCCTGTACCCATAACTTTGTAGCAATAAAAAGTTCTTCTCTAGGCACTCCGCATTTTGCGATTGCTGCTCCAACAGCTTCTTCATTCATATAAGCTGCTGCCGTATCGATAAGACGATATCCGCTTGCAATTGCATCTGTGACAGCTTTTTCGCACACATCAGCTTCAGGAACCTGAAAAACTCCAAATCCGAGAAGCGGCATTTTTAATCCGTTACTTAATGTAGTGTATTCCATAATTTTACTCCTTTCAATTCTCTTATAACGTTGTCTGGTGTAATGTATCATTGATACAGTACACTGGTTATTTTCCATTTTTAATGGAAGATTTAAAGAATTATCTCTTAAATTCATTGTCTAAATTATAGTGTTAAATTCCTCAAATGAACAATATTTAATTTTTATACTGCTATTCATTTAATGAATACTATATATTGATTTATAATATAAATCTGCTAAACTGTTAATTAAGTAAAACAAGGAGGTTTTTAATCATGTTAGAAACATACCAGCTTGAGCAGCTTATAGCTTTTGCAGAATACAAAACTCTGTCCAGGGCAGCCGAAGTCCTTCATATTTCACAGCCTTCTTTGAGCCGTACTATGCAGCAGATTGAAAGTGAATTTCAGGTTTCTCTCTTTGAAAGACAGAAAAATAAAATCACTCTTAATGAAAACGGCAGGCTTGCAGTCTCCTATGCCAGAAAGATAGTGGATGATGTTAATGACATGGTATTCCATGTGCGTTCATTTGACCGCATGAACAATACAATAAGCGTTGGCTCATGTGCTCCCATGCCAAGCCAGCTGCTGACAAAACTGCTCCGCAGCATTTATCCTGACATGACACTTTCCTCCGAAGTAAAAAAGACTGACGTTTTAACAGTCGGTCTTTTTAATGATACATATGATTTTATAATTCTTCCGCAAAAACCTGATAATACAAGCGGACTCTTTATAAAAACTTTTTCAGAAGAACACCTGATGTTTTGTCCTACAGACACACACAAATTTGCACATGAGAGAAGCCTGCATCTTTATGACATAAATGGTGAAAACATGATAGTCATGCCAAATCTCGGTTTTTGGCGTGATATAATCGACGAAAAAATGCCCGATTCAAAATTTTTTGAGCAGACAGACCGCACGGCATTTGAAGAACTTATCCAAGCCTCAATACTGCCTTATTTCACGACTGACATTGCTTTTAATGATTACATACAGCCAAAAAATCGTGTGTATATTCCTCTCATTGACCCTGAGGTAAACGTAACATTTTTCCTCATTGTCAAAGAAAGTAAAAAACAAAAATTTACGCAAGTGTTTAAAAACATTTGATTATATCTGCTGCATCTGCCTATATTCCAAACATTTCAGCACATATTTTCATGCCTGAATCAGTTTTGAATATTTTGTTATACGCATGCTCAACCGCATCTTTTGACAAGCCATCCTCATACATATTTACAAGAAAATCTGCCTCAACAAGGATTTGATAATCTATCCCATTTATGTCATCATATGTATGATGATGGGCTATAAGATACATCACTCTCTCTGCTACATCTTTCATAAATCCAAGCTTTGTAAGCAATTTTTCTGCAAGCGCAGGTCCCTCTTTTTCCTGAAGTTTTCCATCGCAATTTCCATATTTTTCTTCACACAAATGTATTCCTATATCGTGAGTCAATGCCGCAGCTTCAATAATAAACAATGTGTGCTCATCGACATTTTCCATTTCGGCAATAAGCTTCGCATAACTGTGAACTTTGCAAAAATGCTGTATTCTTTTCGCATCTCCGTTGTATAATTTTATCATTTCATAATGTAATTTATTTAACATATAATTCCTTCTTTCTTTATCTGCAGTTATTTTTATATCCGATACTTTATACATTATATTTACTTTTCATGTTATTTTCAATCACACATTACCGGCATCAATCCACGGCTGATTTTTCTCCCGTTTAGAATATATCTCACAAAGCCACGCTATAACAGCCTGTTTTTTCTGCACAAACGGCTCTCTGTGGCTTAAAAGAATGTATGATGCAGGTATTTTATTCAGCAGGTCTATCTGTTGTTTTACCATTCCTGCATTGTAAACTGTTTTGTCACCTTTGTGAGCCGGATATAGTGCATCCCCAAGCAGACAATATGTCTCATCTGCCATAAGTGCCAGCGAACCTTTCGCATGGCTTGACGGCATTGGAAAAATACTCAGATTTGCTTCTGATTTATCTATGCGTATTTCCTCTTCCACAACTTCCCCAATATGTGTATATTTGTATGTATTTTTTCCCTGATACAGCTTAGACCATTTTATGTATTGCAGATTTGCAATATGGTCAGGATGAAAATGGGATAAAACAATTTTAATATCTTTTCCTTTTTCCTGGGAAATTTTTGAAAGCATGTCCGAGACAAAACTATTTTTTCCAACATCATATACCCATAAATAATCTTTACCCTCTATAACACATACATTCGCTGAAAGCGGTTGCATAGTTGGTGTGATATAACTGATTTTATCTGTGATATTACGCCACATCGGTATATTATTTTTATCTGAATTTAACTGAATTTTATCCTGCATACAAATCTCCGTTTAAATATTTACTATTTTTGCCACACATTTTTAATTTTAACAACGATTTTGCTGGTACACCAGCCTTACTTACTAATCGTATTATAACATTATATGGCAAATATTTTGCAAAGTAAAAGAGTACCTCTTTAAAGAAGTACCCTTTTATAAAATGAATTGTATAAAATAGTATTATTCAGTTGCCTGAATAGCGTCGTAGCCTGTTTCCTTTGTTCTGATTTTCTGAGCTGTTCTTATCTCATAGCTGAAAATCTTTCCGTCACCTGTCTCTCCCGTAAATGCCGCTTCCTGAATGGCATTTATCGTCTTTTCTTCCCATTCTTCTGATGAGACAACAATCTCAAATTTAATCTTAGGCTGCATCTGCATGTCAACCTGCATACCTCTTACAACCTCTTTATATCCTCGCTGGATTCCACATCCCATAACCTGTGAAACAGTCATTCCATTTACACCTATTGAATTTAATGCAGCTTTTACATCCTCAAACTTTTCTTCTCTTATAAAAGCATCTATTTTAATCATCATATATATCATCCTCCTAGACATACACACTCTTTACTGGTCAAGTCCATTGAAACTTGGATAAGCACTCTCGCCGTGCTGTGAAATATCAAGTCCAAGCTGTTCCTCACGCTTATCAACACGAAGCGGTGTAAATAATCTTACAATTGCTACGCATATTAAAGTTCCCACTACTGCTACAGCCGCTGTTACAAGAATACCAGCTATCTGTGCAACAAACAAGTGATAATCACCAAATATAAGTCCGTCCCATTTTGCTGTGCTGTTTATTGATTTCTGTGTAAATATACCTGTTGCAATTCCTCCCCAGATACCACCGATACCATGACATCCAAAAGCATCAAGCGCATCATCTATTTTAAGCTTTTTCTTTATAAGTGCCACACCAAAATAGCAAATCGGACTTACAAGTGCTCCGATGATAAATGAAGCCCAGATTGGAACAAAACCTGCTCCCGGTGTAATTGCCACAAGCCCTACAACAAGACCTGTACTTGCTCCGACGAGTGTTGTCTTTTTACTGATAACAGTATCAATAAGCATCCATGAAAGAAGTGCTGAAGCTGCTGAAATTGCCGATGTCATAAACGCATGAGCTGCAAGTCCGTCTGCTTTAAGTGAACTTCCCGCATTGAATCCAAACCATCCAAACCAGAGAAGTGATGCTCCAAGCACAACAAACGGAATATTGTGAATACGGTATGTCGTAACCTCATAACCGCGTCGTCTGCCAAGAATAATCGCAAGTACAAGTGCACTCACACCTGAACTGATATGTACCACATCTCCGCCTGCAAAATCGACAGAACCCATTGCTGCGAGAAGTCCTCCTTCACCCCATACCATATGAGCCATCGGATAATAAACTATTACTGACCATATTGCAACAAATATAAATAATGCCTTAAATTTCATTCTTCCAACAAGAGAACCTGTTATAAGTGCAGGTGTTATCATGGCAAACATCATCTGAAATGCACAGAATACAAGATGCGGTATTGTATCCGCATATGGACCCGGTTTCATTCCGACATGATTTAAACCAATCCATCTTAAATCACCTATAATTCCTCCATGATTGCCTCCAAATGCAAGAGAATAACCAAACAATGTCCACATTACAACTGAAAGTCCCATAATTGAAACACACGCCATCATTGTATTACATACATTTTTTCTCCTTACAAGACCTCCGTAAAATGCAAGTCCCGGTGTCATAAAAACACAAATGCCGTACAAATGAGCATAAACGCTGTATCACCTGAATTCATAAAACTTTACCTCTTCCCAAAATATATTTTCTAAAAGCAAAAAAGATGCCTAGAGCTTTCTCAAGCTTTAGACATCTTCGTCATGCTTTGCAGTATAGCACAAGTCATTTTTGATTGCAACCATTTTTTTACAGATATATCCAAATTTTGTAACAGTTTAGCTTTTCATCTCCTACATTCATAAAGCTGTCAGCCGCTGCTATGCAGCTACTGTTTATTTAAAATTCTTTACACTGTTTTTCCCCGACATACCGCACAGCCGCCCTTATTCCCGATACAAAATGCACAATCCTTAATTCTTTCCACGCACTCCTTTTTTGTCACAATAAAAATTCCTATACAGCTTTTTACCGGATGCATATTTCCGTTTTCATCAGTGGAAACTCCAACCTTTTCACCATCTGTCAGCTTTACAAGCTTTGGAACCGCATCTACATCCATTCCATAAAATCCCGGTCCGAAAGAGTCCGATACATACTTTTTATGTCTTACGCTATGCTTTCTCTCTATATACTTCCTAAGCCAGTCTCTAAGTACATCTGTCGCTGCTATCATTAAACATTCAACATAATATTTTTCAAGAAGAGAACTTTCTTTTTAAATTTACTCTCATCAATTTCCTTTATTCCAAATGTATAAAGATAAATGCAGTCTATGTCTCCGTCTTTTACATTCATTCTCTCGAGTGCATTACATTTTATTTTTTCTTCTCCAAACACAAATCTCTCCGATGTAACAACACTCTTATCCAATTGCTTCAATAAAACTTCTATTTTTTTTCCAATAAAAAATTTGTCATATGATGCACTTATGATTTCTTTATGCTGTCTCTTCATCTCCGCATCCATTGTGTCAAATCCACAAGACTTCTCAATTTCTGCTTCCATATCCACAATCAGCTCATTTATTTCCACTTCAAGTATCTCATCTTTCTCCATAAGACACTCCAGCACTTTGCCGTAATTGGCTGCCCTGTGCGGAAAAGTACATTCTGAACAATCTTTTATTTTCTCTCCATTAGCTGTCACAAGATAAACAGGATTTCCGGGACACCCTTTTTTAAGATATAAAGGACAATAGCAGAAAAGGCAATTAAAGTCCTCTTCTGCTATTTTATCTGATACCTTGTGACATGGAAAATATTCGCATTTTTTATTTGAAAAAAATGAATAATTTTCTGCCATTTGTATTCCTCACTTCGTGATATTTTTGTAATATGATATTTAGGTCAACAGATATTTTAAACCTTGTATCACATTATTCACCTGCAATAGCTCTTGCAACGTGAACACCGCTTGCTGACGCATGAGACAGTGAATGTGTCACACCGCTGCAGTCACCGATAACATAAAGTCCCTTAAGCGGAGTTTCAAGATTTTCATCAATCTCAACTTCCATATTGTAGAACTTAACTTCAACACCATATAAAAGTGTATCATCGTTTGCTGTTCCCGGCGCAATTTTATCAAGTGCATAAATCATTTCAATTATTCCGTCAAGTATTCTCTTTGGCATTACAAGACTCAAATCACCCGGTGTTGCAGAAAGCGTAGGTGTCACAAAACCTTCTGCTATACGTGTTGCATTGCTTCTTCTGCCTCTTATAAGGTCACCAAATCTCTGAACCAGAACACCTCCGCCAAGCATATTTGAAAGTTTTGCTATACTTTCCCCATATCCGTTGCTGTCTCTGAACGGCTCTGAAAAATGTTTTGCAACCAAAAGCGCAAAGTTTGTGTTTTCAGTATGTTTACTTGGGTCTTCATAACTGTGACCGTTTACCGTAACTATTCCGTTTGTATTTTCATTTACGACAACTCCATGCGGATTCATACAGAATGTACGAACCAAATCTTCAAATTTTGCCGTTCTGTAAACAATTTTACTCTCATAAAGTTCATCCGTAAGGTGTGAAAATACTTCCGCTGGAAGTTCAACTCTCACGCCGATGTCAACACGATTTGATTTTGTCGGAATATTAAGCTCTGAACAGACTTTTTCCATCCATTTACTTCCGCTTCTTCCGGCTGAAATTATACATTTATCACACTCATAATCACCCTTTGCAGTTTTTATGATATAACCGTCTCCATTCTGCAAAACGCTGTCTACAGGTGTATCAAAATAAAAATCTACCTTATCTTTGAGTTCAGCATAAAGATTTTCAAGAACAACATAGTTCTTATCTGTTCCCAAATGTCTCACTGATGCATCGAGCAGATGAAGTCCGTTCTGCACACATAATTTCTTTATCTCAGTATTTGCAGTAGAGTAAAGTTTTGTTCCCTCTCCGCCATATTTAAGATTCAATTCGTCAACATAATACATAAGGTCAAGTGCTTTATTTTTTCCTATATATTCGTACAGTGTACCACCAAACTGATTTGTTATATTATATTTTCCATCCGAGAAAGCTCCTGCACCCCCAAAACCGTTCATTATTGAACAGCTTTTACAATTTATACAGCTTTTTATCTTATCTCCGTCTATAGGACAAACTCGTTTTTCAAGAGAATGACCGGTTTCAAATACGGCAACCTTAACTTCAGGATTTTTCTTTACAAGTTCATATGATGCAAAAATTCCTCCCGGACCGGCACCTACAATTATAATGTCATATTTCATATAACTTCATCCTCCTTTCAGGATAAAAAACTTTAGAATACAAAAATACAGAAGCATAGCTAAATTTACCTGTACAAGTAATTTAACCCGCTTCTGTATTCATTTTACACTAGATGCATATTTTATGCAATCAGATATATTCCGGTACAACGAATAATTATTTTTTTCGTGCTAATATCCTATTTTTTTACTTTAACCGTAATCTTGTAAATCTTTTTCTTAGTAGTAACAGTAACAACTGTAGTACCTTTCTTCTTACCCTTGATTACAACATTATTTCCGCTAAGTGATGCTGTAGCGATAGACTTCTTTGCCACCTTAACTGTAGCTTTCTCAGTCTTATTAGAGCGAACTTTAATTTTGACGCTCTTCTTAACCTTAACACTCTTAGTAACCTTCTTAACTGTAGCCTTTGTTGTAGTATTATTATTTGCCTGCTGCCCGCCGTATACAGAACCGTCTGCATTGTATGCGGCATCACAGATTTCAATTTTAACATAAGAAGCACCGCTATAAGTGTTTGTTGTTACCCAGAGCCAAGGCAGAACTGTCAACGCTTCTTTGTCAAGCTGAACATATTTGTCTTTCCATATCTGGTTGCAGTCAGGCATGTAATCTACATCATATTTAACAATACCCTTCATGTCTCCAACTTCATGCTTACCATTTAATACACCTGTATCTGTAGCTTTGTATGCACCGATGTAACCAAGCTGAAGGTCGGCACTGTTACTGATATCATTATCCATTGGATAAACTCTTACACAAGGCTCTTTAATCTTAGTCCAGTCTGTTGTCACCGAAATATTCCAGCATACCTGGTCGATAACTGCTTTCAAATTGTCCTCTTTAGTTGTTTTCTTGATACCGATTTCGATACCGCCATTATCATTTACAAACTGTGTAACATCATCAGGACGAGTCTGAAGCAAAAGTTCAGAATTCTTTGCATTGGTGTGTCTCATGAACTCACCTTCCCAAGTTGCAACAACCTTAGGGTTCTGGTTCTCTGTATATGGAACAGATTTAATTCCTGTATAGAATGGCTTAGGGTTAATGAACTCTTTGTCTGCAACAGGGTCTAATGTGATACCGTAAACTTTCATGAATGACTCTCCAAGGTCTACATAAGACCAGTAACCCTTAGAACGGTCATAGTAATGTCCTTCATCCCACCATACAGGGCACATACCTTTTTCCAATGCTAATTTGAAAATAGTGTCCGCATAGTCTGTTACACCATCTTTGTATCCCTTAACACATCCACATTCACCAAGGATAACGCCGTAACCCTGGTCAGAGAACTTAGGAACAAGACGGCTGAGATTGTTATCCATATCCTTTTTGTCCTGCTCTGTTCCCCATGTATCCTGATATCCCCAAGGAGTTGTAGCTGTAGCTGAGATACCGTATACAGTAGGGTCATAATAATGAACAGAAATACTCATTTTTTTCTTTCCTGTCAATTCTTCGGCTGGGTCATTTGGCATATGGAAACGTTCATCCATAACACCGTCATTTACATATGTATCTCCCTCATATCCGCCGATTACACATGACTCATTACCTGTACCCGGAATTAAAAGCTGACGATATGTATTGTTTCCTCCTGATGCACGAACAATATCAACAAATGTCTGGTTGATTTCATTGACCATCTGATAAATCTGGTCTCCATCTTTAGGAAGTTTACCTGTCTGGTCATTCTGTGCTTTGCTTGGGTCTCTGAAGTCATCATTTAAACGTCCTGACAACTCTTCGTTTGCGCCCTCAAAAATTACATGGTCTGAATATTCTTTGAAACGCTCAGAAAGCTGTTTCCAAATATCTGTATACTTCTTATATGCCTGATAACGGATTGGATTTTTCTTCATGTCTGTCTGTGCCAATGGAGTACCATCCCATTCTTCAGCACCGAACATTCCCCACCATCCGCCATCCCAGTGGATGTTAAAGATAATGTACATTCCGTCATTTAATCCGTAGTTGATTACTGTCTCAATACGATCCATAAGTTCTGTGCTTATGCGGTAATATGTATCCTCAGTAGCAGGTGTAACACCCTCCATAGGTGTGTTGATAGCATCTACAGCCTTGTACATGTTATTTGCACCTGTTACTTTCTCAACAGTTCCGTCTTCCTTTGGAATTTCCATAGTAAGGAAATTTGACCAAGCCACAGGTACACGAACTGTATTTACGCCTGTTTTCTTTAATCCGTCAAAGGTTTTCTGTGTAGCAACAGGATTTCCTGCATTTGTCTCACACTCTTCAACAGTTTTACGGTAACCCGATACATTGCTTTCCTCCAACTGATTACCTAAGTTCCATCCAAGACCCATACCATCCTTTGTCATGAACTCTTTTGAAGAAATATTTGCACGCATCAGACCGTTATCTTTTGTTTTGATACCGTTTGCTGATAAATGCTCTGTTGTCAAGTTACTGTCTGAAAGCTTTCCATCTTTTACAACATTTGTATTATTTCTCTGCGAATCATCTGCCGCACTTGCTTTAGATGAATTTACACCGGAAACATTGACACCTGTCACTAACAAAGAGGCAGCTAAAAGTAAGCCTAATAATTTTTTTCCGTATTTTCTCATAAATACTACCCTTCCTTTCTCTGTTTACTTCTATCATAAAACGAGACACAAAAAACTACTACTATCACGAAAGTATCAGTTTTTTATACTTTTGTATCAGTTTGTAATATGATACAATTTATATGATGCAAGGGGCAAAAGCAGATAGCAATGTATGTTTACATACAAATTGCTATCTGGTGGCTTGACCCTAACATTATTTATATTAGATGTTTTGATAAATGAAAGGGGCAGCAAAATTTATGCTCGATATAAAAATATTACAAAATGCATCGGAAATCATTCAATATGATTCCCCTGATATTCCATATACAATTCAGTCACGAAAGCTTTCAAACTTTACTGATATGAGAGCCCTGTGCCATTGGCATGATGACATTGAAATCATATATGTTTTTGACGGTGAAATGATGTACGATATAAATGGGAAAATCCTTCATTTAAAGGCCGGAGACACGGTAATCGTAAATTCTCATCAGATGCATTTTGGATATGCCACTCACAACAAGGAGTGTATCTTTACATGTATGCTCTTTCATCCAAATCTGCTAAAATCAAATATTTTTATGTATGAAAAATATGTAAAACCCATAATCACAACGCCGGTAATAGAATATTGGTATTTTCCACACTCCGAATTTAATACAGGTTTTCCGGGCACACACCTCACAAATCTGTACAAAAAATATCAATCGGGACTTATGAATGATTATGAAGTTGTCGGAAACTTTTACATTATTTGGAATGAAATTTATAAAAATACCGACTCAAAACTTTATATTGACCCCATGTCACAAAATAATGACATTCATATTCAAAAAAAAATGATAACATACATAATGCTGCACTATTATGACAATATTGACCTTGAAGACATAGCTGCCGCCGGCAATATCAGCCGCAGCAAGTGCTGTCAGATATTCAAAAAATACATGCAGCAGTCTCCTGTAGCGTATCTTAATGCTTACCGCATGGAGCTAAGCTGTAATTTGCTAAAAACAACCTCATACAGCATTACTTCAATCGCTACTTCCTGCGGATATAACCACCTGAGTTACTTTTCCAGGATTTTCCTAAAAAAATTTGGGTGTACTCCTATGGAATACAGGAAAAAATTTCAATCCTGCTAAGAGCACACCCATATATTTAATTAAGAAGACAACAACATAAATTTATTATACGTTAAATACCCTCAACCATTTTAAGCAAAAGCAGTTTATCTCCCTTGTGAACCGTATCACCGTTAATTTCATTCAAATCCATTATACTTTTAACGGTTGTGCGGTATTTTTTTGCTATATCCCAAACGAGCGTATCCGCCGCCGCATAATAACCTACTATTCCCGGAAGCTTATGAAGCTGTTCAAAGTCAAGAGGTGCTGTCACAATATCCGATACAAAACTTTCATCAAAACTTGAAAATGCAATAGCACACAATGTTATATTGACCTTAACTTCAAGTTCCGAACTGTCAATCATAATAACATTTATATTATTTATATCAAACTGTAATTCATAGTAACAATCAGTGCTTAGGTTATCAATTTCTATGGTATGGCTAAATGGCAGAACAGCTCTCTCTATCGATAACGGACTTACATCATTCTCTGTCATATAAAGAATATCAAGCAAAAGCACACCGTCCAAATGTATTCCGCCATCAACAATCTGCTGCTCATCTATTGTTATTTTTCCTGTCGCATTACATATCTGCAATATTTTATCCGGACTTTCAAGTGAAATCTGCTCAGAAAGACGAAGCGAACTCTGATTTTTCATAATAAGTTTATTCAACAGCATTTTTTCCTTTACAGGTTCAAGTTCCATAGCAGTTGAATACGCATCATCGAGTATCTGCGCCTCCCTGTTTTCATAAAACTTCATCTGCAATTTAAGCGTAAGCTCGAAATTTACAATCCTGTTTTCACCATCCTCATCCGGTTTTGATGATAATTCCCTTGTTCCGACACTGACATCAATATCAGGAATCATATCCTCGTTGCAATCATTGCAGTTTATAATTTCATCAAATGAAACTTCCGTCTCAAAATATTCAAGGCTTCTCTCCTCGTTTTCAGGTGTGTAAAGAACAAATACATTCAAATCACCCATAAGCCTTACACCGTCTTCGACGACCTTTGTCTGAATGTTTAACGGTCTTATATTGTAATACAGCACTGATGCAATACTTGGCTTTGCCTTCGGAAGAGTCAATTCCTCAAAAATCCTGTGAATATCATTTTTTTGAATTACCAGATGTGTATATGTAACCGTTTTCATTTTTGAATATAAACCATCTAAATTCAAATTGTCCGTCTCATCATCAGACGCCATTGAAGAAACCGCTTCATAATAAACACTTTTAGGTTTGCAGCAATGTATTCCTATAATAGCATTTATACTGAGTTTTCTTGAATTTATAAGATTTGCCTGACAATCATCAATTTCAAAATGACAATTTATCTCGTCCCCCTCAGACACATTGTCAAGCCCTACAGACTCATCAAAATTTATACTTCCGGAAAGATTATGTATAGGTACAATATCATCATTACTTGCATACAAAATAAAATAATCGAGAGTTCCTTTTACATTTACCTTTCCTTCAAGTGCTGAAACAGAATTTGATGATATATTTCCTTCAATCTTGATAATCTTATCTATATCAGGTTTGCTATCAGGAACATTCATATCGTTTTCAAGAGTAATCTGAGTGTCACTGTGGCAGACTATTTGATTTGAAGTTATCTGTGCTGTTTTTAAGTCCATAGAAATCTCCTTAATTTTACTCGCTACATGTTATTGTTTTAATAATATTTTATTCACTCATATAAAAAATATTACTAAAAAGCAAATAAATAACTCAAACAGGCATTATTGTGGTAAACTATATTTTATACGATACAAAATATTGCATTAATCTTAACAAACTGCATTTTACATGATGTAGGATATTGTATCAGTCTTAATAAACTGCTCGGAAATGAGGGATACTATGAATAGTCAAAAAGAAATAACATATATAAATAATATAAGTGTCGAAGATTATAACGCACTCAGAAAATCCGTAAACTGGATAAATGTAACTGAAAAAAGAGCTGCCATTGCCCTAAAAAATTCTTTTTATCTCTGTGTAGCTGTCTGTGACGGCAAACCTGTCGGTATGGCAAGGATAGTCAGCGATGGTGGTTATACATATTTCATAACAGATGTTATCGTACATCCTGACTATCAGGGCTACCATATAGGAACAGAACTCATACGCCGTGAACTTGATTATATACAAAAAGACGTCGTAGCCGGCGAAACCGTAATGGTAAGCCTGATGGCAGCATACCATCGTGAAAGTTTTTATGAAAAATTTGGTTTCCACACAAGACCATTTGGAAATCACGGTCCCGGAATGTCAATGTGGGTTTCCAGAGATGTCACCGGAAATCCTATGACTTTCTGAAAATCCCTCATTATGGCAATGTCATCCCTATACAAACTTATTCATTTCCGAATTATATCGGTAATCAATCGTTGCAAGTTTGTTCTCAAGTTTATCTTTATCAATGTCCAATGTTTTACACAACTCATCAAGATTTGGATAAAAATCCCTGAGTTGTGTATTTATATAACTAAGCAGCATAACCGGATCATTTGGAATCAAATTATTACTCACTTTTTTATTTCCTCCCATATATTAAACACTGCCACTCACAATCAAATTGTAAGCGGCAGCTAGTACAGCAGCTATTTAGCCGCACTGTTTATAAGACCGACAATCTTCTCAATTGAATTATTTAGCTGACTCTTATTCATTGCCGCAATATATTTCTCTTTGTTATCAAATGCTTCATTTACTGCTTTCAATAATTTTTCGTTAGTTACATCTTCTTCCTGAATAACAATACTATATCCAAGCTTTTCAAATGATGCAGCATTTAATATCTGGTCCCCACGGCTTGCCTGTGCTGAAAGAGGTATAAGTATATTCGGCTTTTTAAGTGCGAGAATTTCACATATGGCGTTTGCTCCGGCACGCGATATCATAATATCCGATGCCGCCATTAAATCCGGAAGTTCGTCACTTATATACTCATACTGCACATATCCCTTAGTTCCATCAAGCTTTTCATCTTTCTTTCCTTTTCCACAGAGATGTATAACCTGAAATTTTTTCAACAGTTCAGGCAGAATTCCTCTCACAGCATTGTTTACCGCAACTGCACCCAGACTTCCGCCAATTATAAGAACAACGGGTTTAGAATCATCAAATCCACAAAATTTAAGTCCCATTTCCTTACTTCCCTTAAAAAGTTCTTCTCTTATAGGTGAACCCGTAAGAACAGCCTTTTCCGCCGGCAGATGTTTGAGTGTCTCAGGAAAGTTTGTACAAACCCTTACAGCACACGGAATACAAATTTTGTTTGCAAGTCCCGGTGTCATATCCGACTCATGTATAATACACGGAATTCTGCGTGACTTGGCAGCCACCACAACAGGAACAGATACAAAACCACCCTTTGAGAATACTACATCAGGTTTAATCTTTTTAAGCAGATGTCTTGCCTGTGCAAGTCCTTTAAGTACCTTAAACGGGTCACTGAGATTTTTAAGGTCTATGTATCTGCGCAGTTTTCCGCTTGATATACCATAATAAGGAATTCCCAATTTTTCAATCAGTTTTTTCTCTATACCGTCATAGGAACCTATATAGTAAATCTCATATCCTGCTTTCTTCAATTCAGGTATGAGTGCAATATTTGGAGTGACATGACCGGCTGTTCCCCCTCCGGTTAAAACAATTTTCTTCATCAGAAAAATTCTCCTTTCAAAATCCATTCTTGAAATAATAACCAAAATTCACAATATAACTTTTTAATTTAATAGCTTTAACACTATTTACTTTAAATACCATTTTATATATTATCATATAAGTCTGAAAAATCGCTGCATCCCTTAAAATAAAGAATTACAGCGATTTTGTCTGCTTTTATAATTATTGTATATGATGTTTGCAGGATTGCAAAAACTGTACAACAATGAAGCAATCCGTGGCATTAGAACGTTTTCTATATGTATAGTATATTTAATATTTATCCGGCTTATCTGATAACTTTAATCCATCCTTCAGGAGCTTCTATTCTACCCATCTGGATACCTGTAAGTGTATCATAAAGTTCCTTTGTCTTGGTCCCATCTGCTCCATTCCGCTTGGGAAACAAATCTCTTTGCCATGGTCAACAATCTTTCCTACTGGAGAGATAACTGCTGCTGTTCCAAAAGACGCACTCAGCAAAGTCTTTAACTTCATCAAGATATACTTCTCTTTCTCTTCAACTTCCATTCCAAGGTAATCTTTGCAACAACCTCTAATGAACGGTGTAATTGATGGAAGAATACTATTTGACTTAGAGTAAACAAACTTACCGCTCTTTGCTGTGATAAAGATAAGGTTTGCTCCACCCTGTCTCCTCAATCTTGTACGAGAAGCAGCATCAAGATAAACATTCTCATCAAAGCCTTTCTGATGTGCATCAACTATAGCATGAAGACTCATAGCATAGTTAAGTCCTGCCTTGATATGACCTGTTCCATGAGGTGCAGCTCTGTCAAAATCACTTACACGGATAGTAATAGGTTTTGCTCCACCTTTAAAGTAAGGTCCTACAGGTGTTGTAAATACTCTGAACTGATATTCATTGGCAGGTTTTACACCAATAATAGCATCACTACCAAACATATAAGGACGAATATATAATGTTGCACCTGAGCCATATGGTGGTACATAATCAATATTTGCCTCGACTACTTTAGCAATAGCATCTACAAATCTATCTTCAGGAAATACCGGCATCTCAAGTCTACTTGCTGAATCAGCGAGACGTGAAGCGTTTAAGTCAGGTCTAAAGCAGACAACTCTGCCATCCTCCGTAGTATATGCTTTTAATCCTTCAAATACTGTCTGAGCATACTGGAGAACGCATGCACACTCGCTGATTGTGATCATATCATCCTCTATAAGTGCGCCATCATCCCATGCACCATTTTTGAAGTTTGACACATATCTTTTGTCTGTCTTTACATAACCAAATCCAAGATTATTCCAATCGATGTCCTTTTTTGCCATAACAATACTTCCTTTCATAACCCTTTTAATTTATCGGGTGAATTATTTTCAAAAGATTACATATCAATACAATCAATAAATTCGATACACATACACTATACTATATTACAATCAATAAATTCAATACACATACACTGTAACCATATTAAATACATTGATAAAAATCTTTTATTTTAACATATCTCTAATGATACTCCCATGATTTTATACTGTCAAGATTATAATCTTAACCGCTTAATACGCACCATCAGCAGTCTTTATGTTCTTAAACTTTTTAACGCGTTAATCTTCTATCATATTTAATCTTCTATCATATTTATTCTTCTGATATGTCTCTCATCATTTGAAAATTCAGTATTTAAGAATGTATCAACTACCTTCAATGCATGTCCCGGTCCTATTACTCTTGCACCCATAGCGAGAATATTTGCATCGTTATGTTCTCTTGTTGCCTGTGCGCTGAAAGTATCGTGGCAAAGTGCAGCTCTTATTCCTTTAACTTTATTGCGGCTATGGAAATTCTATTCCTGTTCCACAGATAAGTATTCCTTTCTCACACTCACCACTAACTATTGCATTTGCAACTTTTTTTGCATAAACCGGATAATCACATGAGCTCTCATCATAACAGCCATAATCTTTATATTCAATACCATTTTCCTTCAAATGTTCCATAATTTCCTGCTTAAGCGCAAATCCTCCATGGTCACTTCCAATTGCTATCATTTTTTCTTACCTCCACATATCAATTATTTATATTTGTAGCAGACTCTTCATTTTCATGATACTCTGCTTCCATATGCAATATTACTTTTTCAATCTTTCTGAGACTTCCTCTAAAATTTATCATACAATGTCTCATCAGGGTCAAACGGGTCTGATATATCTGCATCATCTTCAATGTAATCTCACCTACCGTGTACACATTGTTTGATACCCCAAGATCTTCAATCACCTTCAGCTTGTCACTAAATGTCATAGTAAGCAAAAGCGTGTCCGCAGTTATTTCCTCACGTTTAAGCTGCTTCGAGTTTTCATGATTACTTATATTCATATCATGACTGCTAAGAAGAACATTTACTTTCGGATTTATCGGCTCGGAAAACAAAACAACCGTCCCTCTGGACATGGAATTTGGAAGCCAGTTTGGAGCTTTCATTCTGTAAATAGCCTCTACAAGCGGACTGCTGAAAGTATTTCCCTTGCTTACAAATATGACTTTGTCATAACTTTTCATATACATCTCCCTCATTTCAGAAACTGTCACACAACAAATAAAATACCCGTTTTTATATTTGGATGTATTTTAATGTCTATACATGAATCAAATGATGACCGGCTGCCTTTATCATTCTGTTCATTATCGCCCCTCCAAGTCTGTCATCACTAAAGCTTTCAGCATATATATACTGTGCACCAATATGATCCATATCTCTCAGTATATCATATAACCCTGCCGCAATGGAACCTTCAGTTTTTCTTGAACCAATACTTTTTACAATACCATACTTATACTCTTCTTTTGTCTCATCGGTCGCAATAATTGCAACTTTGCAGCCCTCATCAATCTTCTGCTTTGCAAGTTCATTTATCTTTGAAGCTACATCTTCTCTGCTTCCCTCAACAATGGTCATATCTCCCTTTGGAGCATAATGACGGTATTTCATTCCCGGTGCTTTCGCAACAATGTTTTTCTTAGGTGTTTCACCTACAATGGGGTCAACTTTTACTTCACCTACAATATCCTCAAGCATGCTTTTGTAATATAACCGGGTCTTAAAATAACAGGTACTTCCTCACTGACATCAACAATCGTCGATTCAAGTCCAATACCAACACTTCCGCCATCAATTATCATATCTATTTTGCCCGATAAATCTTCAATAACATGCTCTGCTTTTGTCGGGCTTGGCCTGCCGGAAGTATTTGCACTCGGTGCCGCTATATAGACTCCTGACTGGCTTATAAGTTCTCTTGCCACCGGATGGCTTGGCATCCTGACTGCAACTGTGTCAAGTCCTCCCGTTGTTGAATATGGCACTTTATCTGTTTTCTTGAATATGAGAGTCATTGGTCCCGGCCAAAATGCATCCATAAGTTTTACTGCCTTTTGTGGAACTTCCTTTGCTATGTCTTTAAGACTTTCCCTATCTGATATATGAACTATAAGCGGATTGTCTGACGGTCTGCCCTTAGCAGCGTATATTTTGGCAGATGCCTCCTTATGCATGGCGTCTCCGCCAAGTCCATATACTGTTTCTGTCGGAAAAGCTACAAGTCCGTTTTTCTTTAATATCTCACATGCCTCCTCAATCTCGCTGTCCTCAAACATTTCAGAATTTACCTTTATTATTTTTGTATCTATATCTTCACTCATCTGATGAGCCTCCTTATGAAATATATTCGTATATCCCCTTAGCAATTGCCTTAGCCATCTTTTTCTGATATTCGTCATCCGACAAAAGCTTTGCCTCCTGCGAATTTGACAAAAATCCACATTCAACAATTATAGCAGTCGGAATACTTTTCCTTAATACATAATAATCTGAATTGGCTTTTTCTACCCTATGATTTCCATCACCTATACACTCTGCTATTTTCTTCTGCATTATCCCGGCAAATTTCTTTCCATTTTGGGATTCACCATGATAAAACACCTGTGCTCCCCTTGAACTCTCACCCGTAAAACTGTTCTGATGAATACTCACAACAGCCGCTGCATCTGAACCGTTCATAATCTCTATTCTTTTACTAAGATCAGCTATTTTCTTATTTGTATCTCCCTCACTATACAGACCTGTATCTTTTTCTCTTGTCATTATCACTTTATATTTATTATTTTCTAGTTCTTTTTTTAAATATAGTGATATGGCAAGATTTATGTTCTTTTCCAAAGAACCGTCTATACCTACCTTTCCCGGGTCATTTCCACCATGTCCCGGATCAATGACTATAATTTTCTTATTGTCACTCTTAAATACAGGAATTTTTTTTATCATATGTCTGCTGACAATTCCACCTGCTGCCACAACACACACACCTAATAAAACAATACAGCTTTTCTTTAATAAATTCATACATATCTCCAAAAAATATTTATCAGCTATATGTATGCAGTTTATTTTAAATTATGATATGTAGTGATGTTTGGTTCAAAAGGTATTTTGACCCTTGCATCATATAATCTACTGTACTGTATATTTCTCTATCGTATCCCAGACACTTTTCTTTTCCATTCCGGCTTTCCAAAAAGCTACTCCTGCCATTTTCCCTGACTCTACTTCTTTTAGCTTTAATTCAAGCGACTTGGCATTTTCAAGCCAGATTTTATATAGAGTCCCGTCTTTTGTGTACTCAGCATAGTCAAGTCCTCTTTCTTCATCCCATGTAATATCGGCTTTCGCATCATTGACAAGTTCTTCGGCATATTTCATTGAACAAGCCTCTGATTTAATCTTTGTCTCACCAGACCGGGTTGTTTCCTTCCACATTCTTGAATAAAACGGAAGTCCTATAACAGACTGCTTTGCAGGAACTTCATTCAATATATTGGTGACAGCATTTTTAACATAACTTAATGATGAAACAGGCCCTGCCTCCTCAGACCCTGAGTAATACTCATCATATGCCATAGTAATAACATAATCTGCTACTGCTGCCTGTTCCTCTCTGGCATAGTATGCTGAATAATTTGCCGGCGGATAGTTGTCTATTGAAAGTATAATTCCGTTGTTTCTGCACATAATACCAAGTTCTCTTATAAACTGTATAAAATCAGTGCCATTCTTTGACTTGACATTTTCAAAATCAATATTTATACCGTCAAGACTGTATTTTATAGCCTCCGCAATAAGATTTTTCTCTAATCTCTCCCTGCGGCTTGTTCTTCCCAACACATTTCCGATTTTCATATCAGGTGAAAAGTCATCACAAAGTCCCCATACCTGCAATCCCATGGAATGTGCCTTATCAACATAATCATAACTTGCAAGTGATGATATGCTTCCATTGTTGTCACTTGTCGCAAACCATGTCGGTGCTATGACATTTACATTTTTTGTCCCTGAAATCACATTTAACAATGTTGAATTTGCAGTCTGATTTGTAACCTGATGCCATAAAAGATTAACTTTTCCCTCCAGCAATGTATGCGGATACTCCTCCTCTACAAAATCTGTTTTTGGAACATAATCATATGCCTCTTTCAAATCTGATGCTTTAACATAACCTATAACTCCACTTTCAGATATAACCTTATCAAAACCGCTGTCTTTTGACTCATCTTCAAGAATTCTTAATTTTTCTTCTTTTTTTACGTCAACAAGTATAGGGCTCTTTATACTTGGCTCAAACCTTAACTTTGTTTCTTCTGCGGATTGTATCCACTTTTGTTTCTTTCCATATTCATATTTTAAGACAACTCTGTTTGGATTTTTATATAAGTTATAAGAAAGTGCCGTATAGTCCTTAACAAAATCCAAAGCAATATAAAGTTTATTATTCTTTAGCTTTGCTATAACATAATCTTTAGTGTTTAAACTTTTATTTATAGTGTATTTGTTACTATTGATATGAGTTGTGATAACAGCTGTGGCTGTTGTATAAATCAAAAGATTTTCATTTGAATCCCAATAAAATCTTTTATTTAATGTATTCGATACGAGGTTGTAATCAATATAGACATGACCTTTCTGATACAACGCCTTCTCTTCGTTTATTTTATCCTCAAGTACAACTGTATAACCGTTTCCATTATTTCCATAATATTTTGCCAGACTCATATAATCTTTACATGGCATATTTTTCTTTATAAACCAAAATGCAGTCACTGCAACGACTGCAATAAATGTAATCACAATAGGCAAAAACAGCTTTTTATTTTTCATAAAACGAACCCTTTCTCAATACGCAATATTCTCTTTATCAGTATATCACTTAAACTTTTTACAGTAAAGGCACATATGAAAAATTGAACTAATCAGGAGAGGGGATAGTTACCGCCCATACCACCGGTGTGAGCAGTAACAAGGCATGTGTGTTTCTTCCCTCTCCTGTCACCTTTTTAAGGTTACCATTATTTTTTTAATATCTTAATATTCCGACATTTTTTACCACAAAAACATTGTAATGGATAATCTCCAACAATATTTACAGACGGTCAAACTCGACCTGTACAATCTTACCATTATTGTCACTAACATAGTTTTCCATATAGCAATTGTCTTCTTTGACATGTTCTATTATTTCAGAATCCCCGCCTGAATAAAACTGTCCATCGATTTTAACTTTTACCCCAGCCAAGGTCCATTTATCGACCTCATCTAAAATCCATGATATTGTCTTTTCTCTCGACCCTTCTGAACTATCCCTCAATTTTACCAACCTCCGGTTTCTCCAATAAGATACATGACCGCTACTTGTGTAACTGTTAATTTTATTTTATGTGATACATCATCATTTTCCTATTGAGTAATTTTTAACTTATTTTCAGAGCAACGATTTTTAAAACATCTGGTAAAATTCATATCAACGTCAATACTCCTCTATCCTTGTCTCCTAACCGCCTTAAATTTTTAACATATCATTTTTTCTATAACCTTCTTCCTATAAACTCACC
>SCPN01000556.1_pt1 | contig 32418 bp, 25 predicted proteins | sample 6106831 | NCBI WGS metagenome assembly SCPN01 (sample SAMN10720447, study PRJNA508395) | human gut metagenome | isolation source: Participant 1, 0 month
TTCAATTTATACTGAAAACCCTGCTGTTATTGATGCCGGTATGAAGAGAATGAATGTTATTGCAAGAACATATGCACTCTGCGGCATGATGGATGTAATGGTTGGTTCACTCAGGGGACTTGGATATTCTGTAATGCCGATGATTGTGTCACTTATAGGTGCATGTGGATTGAGACTTTTGTGGATATTTACATTTTTCAGAATGGAGCAGTTCCATACTGTTACATCATTGTACCTTACATATACATGGAGCTGGATTATTACGTTCTTAGCACATGTTATATGCTGGATAATTGTCCGCCGAAAGCTCGGCAGACAATGGAACAGCTGATATTAGATAGTAACATTAATAAGTTCTGTTGAGATATTCTTCACGGATGTGATTTTCCATATCCCGGACTTCCTGCTGGAACTCGCGGGCAGAAACGAGGTGGCAGCCCTGACCGATTATGATAATCTGCTCTAATCCGTCAGATGTTGCCACGCGTACATAGTCTTTTTTGCCATGTCTGTGTGCAAAACTTTCTATGTAATGGTCTGCGGTTTCAGCTTCTTTTGTAAATACAACATGGATGTTATGGTAATCAGTCATTTCTGTGTCATGTCCCTGAACACGGTATGCATCAAATACAGCAATAAGGTTACATTTTGTCATTGCCTGATAGTTACAGAGTATATCAAGGAGACGGTCTCTTGCACTGTCAAGATTAATGGCTGCAAGTTCTTTTAATTCATCCCATGCAAATATAATATTATATCCGTCCACAAGAAGGTATGATTCACCTTGATTTTGTGGTGTTTCAGTGCCTTTATAGACATATTTTACCGTAGAATCGGTTTTTTTAGCACCCGTCCTGTGCAATTTATCATTGTCACCGCGGCTGTTAGAGTAGTAGGTCTGCTTTAAAATAGCATCAATTTCATCGGTTCCTAAAGGTTCGTCCGATACAGTACGGCTTGATGCACGGCTGTTAAGTACGGCTGATGAATTGGCTGCACCTGCATTGAGTCCGCGTTTTCTTAATTCAAGAACACTGTCTAAGTGCATATGTGAAAATACGTCATTCCATTCAATGACTGTGCCTGAGCCGTGAGAACAGAATACTGATGAAGACGGATTTAATGTATCCCGTTCAGCATCATAACCGAAATTTTCAATTACTTCTTCGGCGTTATGGCATGGGTAATAGCCATCCATTCTATATGAAAGTCTGCCAAGCCCTTTGGTATACGATGCAACTTCAGTCTGGTAATCAGAAAGACAGGCAGCAGGAATAGTGCCTGTTATAACTGAAAGAGAAACGTCTGTCTCATCTGACAATGCAAACTTTGCATTCATTCTGTCTAAATCAGTCATTGCACGTCCGATATTTTCAGTAGGAACTTTTAATGTGAAGTTAAAATATGGTTCAAGAAGAACTGATTCTGCCTGCATCAGACCCTGCCTTACCGCACGATATGTAGCCTGCCTGAAATCACCGCCTTCGGTATGCTTAGGGTGTGCTCTTCCGCTGACAAGAGTTATTGTGACATCTGTGAGGGGAGACCCCGTAAGAACTCCTACAGGTGCTTTTTCATATAGATGTGTCATTATGAGACGCTGCCAGTTTTTATCAAGCACATCTTCAGAGCAGTCTGCTTTATATAATATTCCGCTGCCTTTTTCGCCGGGTTCAATTATGAGGTGAACTTCCGCATAATGTCTTAAAGGTTCAAAATGACCGACCCCTTCAACAGTGTTTTTAATTGTTTCTTTGTACACAATGCTGCCTGATGTGAATCCAACTTCGATTCCAAAACGGTCTTTTATGAGATTTTGCAGTATTTCAATCTGCACGGCACCCATAATCTGGACATGAATCTGTTTTAAAAGCTCATTCCATACAATGTGAAGCTGTGGTTCTTCTTCTTCAAGCATTTTTAATTTTGGAAGTATTAAAAGTGCGTCTGTTCCTTCGGGAAGAACAAGCTGATAAGTCATTACAGGTTCTAGCATAGGAATTTCGCTTTCAGTGTCAGAACCGACAGACTGACCGGCATAAGCGGAATCAAACCCGGTTACGGCACATATTCCTCCGGCAGGAATTTCATTTACTGTTGTATATTTTTCGCCGGAATATATTCTTATCTGATTGATTTTTTCATCCGGTGTAATCTGCATGCGGGAGGTGAGAGTTCCACCAGTGATTTTCATGTATGTAAGGCGTGTGCCTTGTGGGTCACGGGCAATCTTGTATACTTTTGCCCCAAATTTATCTGGATATGACGGACAGTTCATATATGTATTTAATCCATCAATAAATTCATCAATTCCTGTAAGTTTTAATGCTGAACCAAAAAAGCAAGGAAAAACCTGTCTTTTTTCAATGCATGTTTTTAGGAGAGCAGTGTCAAGCGTATTATTTTCAAGAAAATGGTTGAGAAGTTCTTCATTGCATAAAGAAAGTTCCTCCATGTCAATTGCATCTTGAATACTGAAGTCAATTATTGCATCAGAAAGCTGATTTTTAAGCTGTTCAAGTATTCTTTGTTTATTGACACCGGACTGGTCTGTTTTATTTACAAAAATAAACACAGGAATTTTATATCTTGCAAGAAGCCTCCAGAGGGTTTCGGTGTGGCTCTGGATTCCATCGGCACCGCTGATTACGAGGATTGCATAGTCGAGAACCTGGAGTGTTCTTTCCATTTCAGCAGAAAAATCAACATGTCCTGGGGTGTCAAGAAGCGTGATACGAGCTTTTTCAAGCTCCACAACAGCCTGCTTTGAAAATATCGTAATTCCGCGGGCACGTTCCTGCTTATTGGTATCCAAAAAGGCATCACGTGTATCAACGCGTCCAAGTTTGCGGATAGTACCTGTTTTGTAGAGAAGAGCCTCGGAAAGAGTTGTTTTTCCGGCATCGACATGTGCAAGCATGCCAATATTTATGTTTGGTTTATTTAAGTCCCCCATATATTGATCTCCTTAGTTAAGACATTTTCTGACTAAATCGTGGTCGATTATAAATACATAAAAAATATTACCATAATAACGGCTGTTTATAAGTCTTCCATGGTCAAGAACAGGAATGACAGTGCCATCTTTTCGTTTAAGGGAAAATGACAGATAATCATTGTTGTCATTCTCAAGTGCGTTAATCTGCTTCCATATATTTTCTTCGGCTGCTTCGCGTTCATCTTCTTTGATGATATTTCGGAAGCTGCGGCCTGTATAGTCAATTAATTCATCAAAATTGCTGCAGCCTGTGAGATTTAACATTTCTTTATTAGCAAAAAGAATAGAATCATCTTTTTTGTCAGCTTTGTATATTATAAAAGCACCCGGAAGATTTTTTGAAATATCGCTTAACGCAAATCCAAGTGGTGTGCGTATTTTTTTGTTCATATTCGGATTAAATTCCAGACATTCATGTTTGCCTTTAATTTTTACGTCATATAAGGCAGTATCAGCATCAATAAGCAGCTGTTCTACAGAGCCGTCGTTAGGATTGTATTGTGCGTATCCAACAGAAATATTAAAGCTTTGTGTCTGGTTGCTAGCTATAAAAGAACGAGGCATATCCGTGAAAGCCTCTATTTGTGCTTTTGCATCTTTACATGTGCAGTTTTTCAGGATGATACAGAATTCATCACCACCACTACGACACAGAATTGAATTTTTAGGAAAAGAACTTCTTATTGTGTCGGCGAGAATGCATAACGCTTTATCTCCGGTTGAATGTCCAAAAAGGTCATTAATGAATTTAAAATCATCTATATCAAGTGCAATACAGACACAATGCTCATTACTATGCTTTTTCATATATTTTGTTAAATGTTCCTGAAATCCATTGCGGTTAAGAAGTCCCGTGAGATTGTCAGTAGATGAAAGGTTCAGCAGTATGATTCCATTGGCCTGAAGCACCATAAGTGCATATGTGAGACCTGTAAGGAGAAAAAGGATAATAAATCCCCCAATAAATACTGTTGTTGTTTGACTGTCTGTATGCCAGCCGCCTTTAGGTGTAACTTCAAGTTTCCATGAACAGCCACCTAATTCAAACTGATATGTAACAGGGCTTATAAATTCTTCACAATTGCTGTAAATTTCCGTAAATTCACCGGTAAGAGGTGATAAAGTTTTTGAGAGGCGGTAATAGTATCCGAAATCTCAAGTGCATTTACCGAATTTGAAAAGATTTCCGGCAATCACGGATAATTGATATAGTAAATCCCCAGAAATATTTATCACCGGATTCATTTTCAAGATAGACAGGATTTCTTATGGCAATGCCGACATCACCCTGTTTAAGCTGAAAGGGTCCCTGCATAACGGTTATATTATTATCTCTTCCGTAGCGTGCTATTTCACCACGGGAAGTGTTATTGATTAAGTCAATTTTGCCGGTATCATTACCTTTTTCAGGGTAAATATCTGTTACAACACCACCTGGTGCAAGCTGTATGCTCTGAATAGAATCGGTCATCATATTTTCGGCAACTTTTTCAAAGTGTTCAATCTGTCCATTTTCACTTATAATAATCTGTTCAAGTGACTTGGTGATTGTTATTCCATTATTAAGGTCAGCAATCATGCGGTCAGCGTAACTTACGGCATTCAGGGATGCCTTATCCCTTACCCGTTCCTGGTTTGTATAGCTTATTTTATATATAACTACACACAGAACTCCTGTGCCGAAAAGAAAGACGAGCAGTGGAATTATAAGTTTGTATTTTAATGCTTTTAATTTTGGATAATTCATTGTGTAACTCCTGGTATGTGAAACGCCCACATAAATGAAACTGATATGATATATTGATTGCATCTATCAGTAAAAGTAAAAAATAATGCAGGTAATTATATGTTATGATTGTCCTGTAATCAAGTAATATAACTACCTGCATTATAACATGTTTTATTTAGCTGGTAAAATGAAATTTGGTACATTCGTACCTGATTATTCTGACTTATTCTAAAACAAGAAGAAGAGCCATTTTAAATTTACCGTCAGCTGTCACGCTGTGAAGACCATTTTTTTCAAAACGGAAACATTCACCCTCACTGATTGTGTAATCTTTGCCTTCGTAGCCGATTACAGCTTTGCCTTCAAGTGCAAATACGATAGCATTGCCGGGAGCACGATGAGGTGTAAGACCTGTTCCCTCATCGAATGACATAAGGACATATTTCATAGTAGGGTTGCTTACAATGTCCATGTTTGCAATGCTTCCTTCCTCGTAAGAAATAAGATTTTTAAGTGCGAATACTTCGTTTGTTTTAACAATTTCGTTCATAATTACTGAATTCTCCTTTTTAAATATTACTTCGGTATAAACCATTCCGTCTGAAGTTTCCATTCCGCAGAGTGTGGAAGCGGAAATTATTACGGCTGTATCAGGTGTCAGTGTGAGTTTTTTCTTATCGTTTCCAATGATAAATGTACCACTGCCGGCGGCACCGATATACATTGTCATTCTGTCATAACTTTCCTGGCTGATAGAAGTATCTTTGCCCATTGAAAAGAATGTTGCCACGTTGGATGTTCCAAGTTTTGAGTCTCTTGAAACTGTCATTCCATCACGTATTGGACGAAGATTTTCGATTGTAAATACATTTTCCAACGATAGTTCCTCCTGATAAAAAGTATAGTTTATTATTGCCCATAAACAGAATATATACTATAATTTTACAAAAAGGAAGTACGCACATTAAAGTTATATACTAACCTAAAGTAAAGCGTGATATTTTTATAAAAGATTTTAGCATTTATCATATGAAAGGAAATGGTTATGGAAGATAATAAGATACCTAAATGCGGATGCTGCCATACAGGTGAAAATATATCGGAGACAGATTTTGGTTATACACTTTCGCTGATTAACGGAAAATATAAACTTGTAATCATTTACTGGCTGGAACAGCATGACAATGTGATGAGATATAGTGAGTTAAAAAGATGTCTCGGAAATATTTCACATAAGACACTCAGTTCGACTTTGAAAGAAATGGAAAGTGACGGACTTATAATAAGAAAGGAATATCCGCAGATACCTCCAAAGGTTGAGTATAGCCTTTCTAAGAGAGGCATGTCACTGATTCCGATTCTGGTGGCAATGTGTGAGTGGGGAAGTATCCATAAAAATGATTAAAGGAGTGCAATCATGAATACAAGAAAAAATAAACAGATATTTAATCCGTATCTGCCATCTTATGAATATATTCCAGATGGCGAGCCGCATATTTTTGGTGACAGGCTTTATATATACGGAAGCCATGACAGATTTGGCGGCAGCGACTATTGTGAAAATGATTATGTATGCTGGTCAGCACCGGTTGATGATTTGTCTGACTGGCATTTTGAAGGTGAGATTTATAATAGAAAACAGCATCCATATAGGGAGGAGAGAATGCTTCTTTTTGCACCTGATGTTGTGAAAGGTGCGGATGGAAGATTTTATCTTTATTATTCTATGGCACATTCGTCAAGAATGTCTGTTGCTGTGTGTAATACTCCGGCAGGACATTATGAATATTATGGTGATGTAAAAACTTCAGACGGTCGTATATATGGAATTGACAAAGGTGACATGCTGCAGTTTGACCCTGGGGTATTTGCAGATGATGATGGAAATGTATATCTATATTCCGGTTTTTGTCCGAATAAGACGGAAGATGAGCATGGACGTATTATGGTAGGAGCACATGTATGCAGACTTAGTGATGATATGATTACAATGAAAGATCTGCCACACGTAATATTTCCAAGAGATTTTAAATGTCCTGAGGAAGCTGGATTTTTTGAAGCTTCGTCAATGAGAAAATTTGGCAGAAAATATTATTTTATATATTCTGCCAGAGCAAACGGACTGCATTATTGTATAAGTGATTATCCTGACAGGGATTTTGTGTATGGAGGCAGGCTGCATGCATCGTCAGATGTCGGATTAAGAGGATACACTCCGTCTGATACTGCATATCCAAACGGTAATACGCATGGAAGCATAATACAGCTCAATGAAAGTTTTTATATATTTGACCACAGATTTACCAATGCATGTTCATATTGCCGTCAAGGGGTGGCTGAAAAGATTGAGATGGATGAAAATGGCTTTTTTAAAGCAGCAGAAGCTACAAGCTGCGGACTTAACGGCGGTTCGCTTGACGGTGAAGGAACGTATCCTTCATATATAGTATGTTTTCTTAAAAATATAAAACTTGAAAAGGATGCATCAAAAGAGGAAAGACTGTCAAAAAATGCATATGTCACGCAGGACGGCGGTGACAGAGAGAGCGGTGAAGATGCCTATATTGCCAATATGCAGGATGGATGTATGGCAGGATTTAAGTATTTTAATATGAAAAAAGGGCATAATAAAATAGCAATTTCAGTGAGAGGAAATGCAGTAGGAACTATAAAAATTACAACGGATTCGGATTATTCGGGTAAGAATATTGAGGATTATCCGATAGCCGGACAGGCATTGCTTTCAATTGAATCACATGACTGGAAAGAAACAGTTGTTGATATAGATATTGAAACGGGCATAAACCCGGTGTATTTTATTTTTGAAGGTAGAGGAAAATTTGATATAAAAAATTTTACAATTATTTAAAATATATAATAATGATTAATAAAATTTAAAAAAGAATATTTATATTTCACAAAACATAAAAACAAACTATAAATATCAAAATATAAAGATTTAGACCTATGTGGGCAATGACTATATGGACTTAATATTTATCTATACATATGAAATGTAACGTAAAAGTGCGGAGGATAAATATGGTTGCTTACAAGGACGTTTTAAAAAGGCTTGTAATGTATAGAAAATCTATGGGTCTGATGCAGACAGATATTGCAGAAAAGTTTGGGCTTATGCAGGAGCAATATTCTTATATTGAAAACGGTGGAATTATAATAAGTGGACAGATACTTATGAATTTTTCGGAAATCGGATTTGATTTGGATGAGTTGATAGCCGGTAAAAAGTATGTTTATCATACAAAGGACCTGGATAAGACTTTAGCGAATATAGATACTGAAACACATAGGAATTTTGCTTTGAAGCTGCTGGCTGATATTATTGTAAGCAAATACAGCGGCACAGTTTCAAAAATGAGGGACGAAGATGCGAATAATATGAAAATGCTTCAGTCACTTGCAAATGACTGGAATGGATTTTCAATGACATGCTTTGTCAGGGATAAAATGAATACATCACAGATAGCCATGGCTGAAAAGCTGGGACTTGGAATCAAGAAATATCGCGATATTGAAAAAGAAAAGATATATCCTGATGCAGAGACACTTGTAAGTCTTTATAATATGTCAGAATATCGTCCCACGTTATTTATGAATCTTCAGGATAGAAAGATTCAGATTATTAAAAGCGTGTGGTGTATATTTCCGGCTGAAGACAAACGTAAGATGTTAAATTATGTATCTGATTCTATGAATATTTTATAAATTCTTTTGAAATGTAATTTTGTAAAAAAATTGGTGAAATTGCTGAACAAGGCTTGCATTTAGTGTGCGAGCCTTGTTTTTATTTACAAAAAATGGTATTCTTATCTAAGGTTTTGCGTTAGCGGTTTGACGTATAAAAGTATGCAGTGAAAAAGCAGGAAGAGGCAGAGCCTAATATATGCAGAGAAGATGAAAGGGGATTTTTTACAATGCCAGTAATGGAATATCTTGAAAGAAATGCAAGATTATATCCCGACGAGGTAGCTTTGGTAGAGCTTAATCCGGATGAGAATGATACAAGAAGGATGACCTGGAAAGAATATGCTCTTATACAGCCTACAAGATTCGAGCCGTATAGAAGAGAGATTACATGGAGTGTATTTAATGAAAAGGCAAACCGTTTTGCTAATATGCTTCTTGGAAGGGGAATAAAGAAAGGTGATAAGGTAGCAATACTTATGTATAACTGCCTTGAGTGGCTGCCTGTATATTTTGGGGTATTAAAGACAGGTGCGATTGCTGTTCCTTTTAATTTCAGATATGATTCAGATGAAATTTTATATTGTGCAAAGCTTGCAGAGGTAGATGTGATTGTGTTCGGTTCTGAATTCATAGGAAGAATGGAAGTCAATGCAGATGTTTTAAGCAAGGGAAGACTTCTTATATATGTCGGGGATAACTGTCCAAGTTTTGCGGAAAGTTATAGGGAGCTTGTCGCTGACTGTTCAAGCAAATCTCCTGATATTGAAATTACAGATGATGATTTTGGTGCAATATATTTTTCGTCTGGAACAACGGGATTTCCAAAGGCGATACTTCATAAACACAGAAGCTTAACACAGGCGGCACAGATGGAGCAGAAGCATCATTCAACAGGAAGAGATGATACATTTTTATGTATTCCTCCGCTTTATCATACCGGTGCGAAGTTTCACTGGATGGGAAGCCTTGTTGCAGGAAGTAAGGCGGTTCTTCTTAAAGGAACAAAGCCGGAGACAATACTTTCTGCTATTTCAAATGAGCACTGCACAATAGTATGGCTTCTGGTGCCATGGGCACAGGATATTCTTGATGCTCTTGACAGAGGCGATATTAAGCTGTCTGATTATAAACTTGACCAGTGGAGACTTATGCACATAGGAGCACAGCCGGTTCCACCTTCGCTTATCAAGAGATGGAAAGAATATTTTCCAAACCACCAGTACGATACGAATTATGGCTTGTCAGAGTCAACAGGTCCGGGCTGCGTTCATCTAGGAGTTGAAAATATTGATAAAGTCGGGGCAATCGGCGTTCCGGGTTACAGATGGGAATGTAAGATTGTTGATGAAAATGATAATGAAGTTGTACAGGGCGGGTCGGTGAACTTTGTGTCAAAGGTCCGGGTGTGATGACACATGTTATTATAACGATGAAAAGTCAACAAGTGAAGTGCTAAAGGATGGCTGGCTGTATACAGGTGATATGGCTATGCAGGATGAACAGGGATTTTACTATCTTGTTGACAGAAAGAAAGATGTTATCGTAAGCGGTGGTGAAAATATTTATCCGGTTCAGATAGAAGATTTCTTACGCCGTCATGACAAAATAAAGGACGTTGCTGTAATCGGTCTTTCAGACAGAAGACTTGGTGAGAAGACAGCGGCAATCATAGAAATCAAGGATGGCATGGTCTGTTCAAAAGAAGAAATTGAAGAATTCTGCCATGCACTTCCAAGATATAAGCGTCCTAAAGAGATTATTTTTGCTGATATACCAAGAAATGCAACAGGAAAGATTGAAAAACCAAAGCTTCGTAAGATTTACGGTGCCGATAATCTTGTTGCAAAAGAAAATCAGATATAAAAATATACAGGTCATATGACCGCAAAAACAAGGAGGATTTATGAAAGAGTTAATGCTTGGCAATAAAGCCGTTGCAAGGGGGCTTTACGAGGCTGGCTGTATGGTTGTTTCAAGTTATCCGGGAACACCCAGTACAGAGATTACAGAAGAAACAGCAAAATATGATGAAGTGTACTGCGAATGGGCTCCGAATGAAAAGGTGGCTCTTGAAGCTGCACACGGAGCGACTATAGGCGGACGAAGAAGTGCATGTGCAATGAAACATGTAGGTCTTAATGTAGCTGCTGACCCGCTTTTTACAATATCATATCAGGGTGTCAACGCAGGTCTTGTAATATGCGTTGCAGATGACCCGGGGATGCATTCTTCACAGAATGAACAGGATTCCAGACATTATGCAAAGGCAGCAAAAGTGCCTATGCTTGAGCCTTCAGATTCACAGGAAGCACTTGAATTTACAAAGAAGGCATTTGAATTATCAGAAAAATACAATACCCCTGTATTTATCAAGATGTGTACAAGAGTTTCACATTCACAGAGTGTCGTCGAGACAGGAGTGCGTGTTGTGCCTGAGCAGGTACCTTATGTAAAGGACCCGGCAAAGGTCATGATGACATTAAATTCAAGAAATGCACATGTAAGAGTTGAACAGCGTATAAAAGACCTTATTGCTCTTGCCGAAAACTGTGATTTTAACAGAGTTGAATATGGTGATAAAAAGCTTGGAATTATCACATCATCAACATCATATCAGTATGCGAGGGAGTGGTGAAAATGCAAGCATTTTAAAGCTTGGAATGATTTATCCGCTTCCTGAAAAGCTTATACTTGATTTCGCAGCTTCTGTAGATGAGGTTATCGTTCTTGAGGAGCTTGACCCGTTTATTGAGGAACATTGTAAACAGCTTGGCATAAAAGTAAAGGGAAAAGATACATTTCCTATATGTGGAGAATTCTCACAGAATCTTGTCAGAAAGTGTATGGGAATGGAAGTTCCGGAAAGCTTACATATAGATGACAAAATTCCGCCAAGACCTCCTGTTATGTGTGCAGGATGCCCACACAGAGGAGTTTTCTATACATTAAAGAAAAATAACTGCATGGTTTACGGTGATATCGGATGTTATACACTCGGTGCGGTTGCACCTCTTAATGCTATGGATTTAAATGTCTGTATGGGTGCATCATGTTCAGGACTTCATGGATTTAATAAGGCAATGGGCAAAGAAGGTGAAAAGAGAAGCGTCGGCGTTATTGGCGATTCAACATTTATACATTCAGGAATTACAGGAATTACAGATATTGCATACAACATGAGTAATTCAACAGTTATTATTCTTGATAATTCAATTACCGGCATGACCGGACACCAGCAGAATCCTACGACTGGTAAAAATCTCCGTGGTGAGCCGGCAGGAAAGGTTAATCTTGAAGCACTTTGCCGTGCTATCGGATTTAACAGGGTTCGTGTTGTAGACCCATATAACCTTGAAGAGGTAGATACTGTATTGAAAGAGGAACTTGAGGCAGATGAACCATCAATTATCATAAGCCGCCGTCCGTGCGTAATGATAAAAGGAACTGTTCACAAACCGCCTCTCAAAGTTGATTCTGATAAATGCGTCGGATGTAAATCATGCATGCGTATTGGATGTCCTGCAATTTCTGTAAGAGATAAAAAAGCAAAGATTGACCCTACACTCTGCATTGGCTGTAAGGTATGTACACAGATGTGTAAATTTGATGCATTGAAAGCAGAATAAGGAGGGTTGATATGGATACAAAGAATATTATGATAGTAGGTGTCGGCGGACAGGGAACACTGCTGGCAAGTAAAATGTTAGGTTATGTTCTCTTACAGCAGGGATATGACGTAAAGGTATCGGAAGTTCACGGAATGAGCCAGCGAGGCGGAAGCGTTGTAACATACGTAAGATATGGTAAAAAAGTATACTCACCTGTAATTGATAAGGGTGAGGCAGACGTTATCATTTCATTTGAAAAACTTGAAGCTGCAAGATGGCTTGAATTTCTCAAAAAAGACGGAACAATTATAACAAATACTCAGGAAGTAGAGCCAATGCCTGTAATAACGGGTGCGGCTGCATATCCTGAAAATCTTATCGAGAAAATGCAGGCAGCAGGTGCAAAGGTTGATGCAAAAGATTTTCTTTTAATCGCACAGGAGGCCGGTTCCGCAAAAGCTGTAAATATAGCACTCATGGGAAGATTATCAACATATTTTCCTGAGATAAGCGATGAACAGTGGCAGGATGCTATTGAAAAAATAGTACCTCCGAAATTCCTTGATTTGAACAAAAAGGCATTTGAAGCGGGAAGAAACGCATAATTAAATTAAATAAAAATGCTCCGTTTAGGATAACAGTTAAGCTGTGAATCCCGAACGGAGCATTTTGTTTAGTGATTTATATTTAGGGTTATAGGACAGCGAGCCTAAACGATGGTTACATTCAAAACAATATTTACCTTTAGTCGCCGAGAGCAGTTTTTTGCTCAACGGTTGTCTTTTTGTCATAGCATTTAAAAGCTGATTCCACAAGCTCTTTGTCAGGCTTTGGTGTGAACAGGCTGACTACAGGAACAATTACAAGTCCGGCAAGCATTGCAATAGCACCGCAGTTGATAGGTGACTGCATAATTGTCGGAAATGAGCTCCTGAAGAAAATATTTGCAATCATAAGAACTGAACTGAATATGAAACATACCCAGCATGAAGCCTTTGTGACACGCTTTGAATATAATGAGTACATAAAAGGTGCAAGGAATGAACCGGCGAGTGCACCCCATGAAACACCCATAAGCTGTGCAATAAATGTAATTGAGCTCTTATATTGTATAAGTGCAAGAATTGATGAAATTGCAATAAATACAACGACAAGAATTCTTATTGATAAAACCTGTTTTTTATCGCTCATATCTTTAATAAAATTATCTTTTAAGAAGTCGATAGTAAGTGTTGAACTTGATGCAATTACAAGTGATGAAAGCGTAGACATTGACGCTGACAAAACGAGAATAACAACAAGTGCGATAAGTATAGGACTTAATCCTGAAAGCATTGTCGGAATAATTGAGTCATATCCGTTGGCAGCAACATCAATTTCATCTGAGAAAAGACGTCCAAATCCACCGAGAAAATAACTGCCTCCGGCAACAACAAGTGCAAATATAGTTGAAATAATTGTACCTTTTTTGATGGATTTTTCGTCTTTTATTGCGTAAAACTTCTGAACCATCTGTGGAAGTCCCCATGTACCGAGTGATGTAAGTATTACGACAAATAAAAGATTGAGAGGGTCAGGACCGAAAAATGAAGCAAATATTCCCGGTGTATCTGTTACAGCAGGGTCACTCACTTTTGCAAGACCATCAAGTGCTGCCATAAATCCGCCTTTACTGTTAAGAACGGCAGCTATTACGGTTGCAATGCCAAAAAGCATTATTATTCCCTGAATGAAATCGTTAATAGCTGTTGCCATATATCCGCCTGCAATTACGTAGATAGCTGTAAGAACTGCCATGAGTATAATACAGACTGAATAATCAATGTTAAATGCCATTCCGAAAAGTCTTGAAAGACCATTATAAAGAGATGCTGTATAAGGAATGAGAAAAAAATATAATTACGGATGCACCGATTTTAACGCACTGCTTCCGAATCGTTCCGAAAACTGCGGCATTGTTGCAGAATTCAGATGCTGGCTCATAATTCTTTGTTCGTCGTCCGAGAACAACCCATGCCAGAAGTGAACCTATAATTGCATTGCCGATGCCAGCCCATGTTGCAGAAATGCCATATTTCCATCCGAACTGGCCAGCATATCCTACGAATACGACAGCAGAAAAATAAGAAGTTCCGTAGGCAAAAGCTGTAAGCCACGGACCAACCGAACGGCCGCCAAGTACGAATCCGTTGACATCAGTTGCATGTTTGCGGCAGTAAAGACCGATTCCAATCATGACCGCAAAATAGATAATCAAAATTAATAGTTTCATAAAAATCCTCCTGTGTTTCTTTTGAATTTACCCCTTTAAAGTTCAACACTTTAAACAACTAAAATTTTATCATGTTTTTATTATTTTATCAACAAAAATATGACGTTGTTTTTGCATATAAAAAATAAAAAAACAGTACATACATTCGATTTTTTGTTGTATAATATTTTTATGAAAAAAATTATGGTATATGGGAATAATATGAAAGGAAACAATGGTATGGGCAGCAGGATATATGTATGTATAGATTTAAAATCATTTTATGCATCGGTTGAGTGTGTTGAGCGTGGTCTTGATACAATGACAACTAATCTTGTTGTTGCTGACCCGGACAGAAGTGAGAAAACAATATGTCTTGCTGTGTCGCCTGCGATGAAAGCTCTTGGCGTGAAGAACAGATGCCGTGTGTTTGAGATTCCCAAAGGTATTGATTATATTATGGCACAGCCGAGAATGCAGCTTTATATTGATTATTCGGCAAAGATATATGGCATTTATCTGAAGTACATTTCAAAAGAGGATATACATGTATATTCTATAGATGAAGTTTTTATGGATGTAACAGAGTATCTTTCTTTATATGGAATGACTGCGAAAGAACTGGGCATACGTATTATGCAGGATATATTTGATACAGTGGGGATTAGGGCAACGTGCGGCATAGGTACTAATCTTTATCTTGCAAAGATTGCACTTGATATAACTGCGAAACATGCGAAAGATTTTATCGGTGAACTTGATGAGGAAAGTTATAAGAGAACGCTGTGGCATCACAGACCACTCACAGATTTCTGGAGAGTGGGGCATGGACTTGCCGGAAGACTTGCACAGGCAGGGATATATGATATGGCACAGATTACAGAGGCAGATGAGCAGATCCTGTATGATATGATTGGCATTGATGCTGAACTTCTCATTGACCACGCATGGGGGATAGAACCGGTTACTATTGCGGATATTAAGAAATATAAGCCGAGAAGCAGCAGCATAACGAGCGGTCAGGTTCTTGCAAGGGATTATGAACATGAGGAGGGAAGGCTTATCGTCAAGGAAATGGCTGACGGAATGTGTCTTCAGCTTGTTGAGCAGGGAATGGTTACGGATTCGGTGACAATCTATATAAATTACTCAAAAGAATATAGTGCAGCCGCAGGAGTGCCACAGTCCGTGCGTGGTTCAATTATGCTTCCGTCAGCGACAAGTTCATCTAAAAAGATGCTTCCGTTTATTTCAAAGCTTTATGATGAGGTTAAGGATAAAAATATTCCTGTGCGTAAAATCAATCTTATATTTAACAGGCTGACAGATGAAGCTTACAGACAGGTTGGGCTGTTTGATGACGATACAGATGGTGACAGGGAAAATAAATTACAGCATGCAGTGCTTGATTTGAAGAAGAAGTATGGCAGAGATGCGGTATTGAAAGGCATGAATCTTGAAAAGGGTGCAACTGCAATAGAAAGAAATCATCAGATTGGGGGACACAGAAGTGGTAATTAGAAAAAGTACAGTAAATAATACAAGAAAAAAGATGCCGGTCGAAGAACGTGCCAAGCAGTTTATGCCATTTTCAGCACTGAAAGGTCTTGATGAAGCACTTCGTGAACAGGAAATTATTGCCGAAGAAAATGTAAAAACGGAGACTGTAAAAGAGGATGATATATGTCAGACTGAAGATAATTAAGTAGGGGTGCATTTTTGACAGCTTCAGTTAATTATGTGAATAATATGTGCATTTTGTACAGATAAAAGTACAAAATAACCGCATAAATTCAAGGATTGTACTAAATTCAATAATATGAAAATTACTCTTGATTTTACATTGTTAAAATGTTAGTATGCTCTTGTCAGTAATTGTTACTTATTTATCAAAGTTGTTACAAACGCATTTTTGTCACAGAAGAATATCTTAATTAAAATCAATGCATTGCATTTAGAATAAGATATTTTGTTGATTATAATAGCTGACAACATTTTTTATAATGCGGATTGTATACAGTGTACAAAATTAAAACAAGGAGGAACAAGGAACAATGGTACAGATGGATCAGTGGAACGGTTTCAAAGGTAGACTTTGGAAGGAAGAAATCAATGTAAGAGATTTCATCCAGAATAACTACAAGCCATATGACGGAGATGAAAGTTTCCTGGAAGGCCCAACAGAGGCAACAAATAAGCTTTGGGGCAGATTACAGGAGTTACAGAAGGAAGAAAGAGCTAAGGGCGGCGTACTTGACATGGAAACAGAAGTAGTTGCAGGTCTTACAGCTTACGGTCCTGGATATATAGATGAGTCTATGAAAGACCTTGAACAGATTGTAGGTCTTCAGACAGATAAGCCATTAAAGAGAGCATTTATGCCTTATGGTGGTATCAAGATGGCAGAGGAATCATGCAAGAACTATGGTTACGAGCCAAATCCTGAATTACACAAGATTTTTACAGAATATCATAAGACACATAACCAGGGTGTTTTCGATGCTTACACACCAGAGATGAGAAAGGCTCGTCACAGCCACATCATCACAGGTCTTCCAGATACTTATGGTCGTGGTCGTATCGTAGGTGACTACAGAAGAGTTGCTCTTATGGCGGTATTGATTTCATGCGAAGAGAAGAAGAAAGATCATGCTAACTGCGGATGCGGTACAATGACAGATGACGTTATTCGTTTAAGAGAAGAGCTTTCTGATCAGTACAAGGCACTTGCAGGTATGAAGAAGATGGCAGAAAGCTATGGCTATGATATTTCTAAGCCAGCTACAAATGCAAAGGAAGCTTGCCAGTGGTTATACTTTGGTTACCTTGCAGCTATCAAGACTCAGAATGGTGCAGCTATGTCAGTTGGACGTGTTTCTACATTCCTTGATATCTATATTCAGAGAGATCTTGATAACGGCGTTATCACAGAGAAAGAAGCTCAGGAACTTATCGACCATATGGTTATGAAGTTCAGAATGGTTAAATTCGCAAGAATTACATCATACAACGAATTATTCTCAGGTGATCCAACATGGGCTACACTTGAAGTAGGTGGTACAGGTATCGACGGACGTTCAATGGTTACAAAGAACGACTACAGATTCCTTCATACACTTGAAAACATGGGACCTTCACCAGAACCAAACCTTACAGTTCTTTACTCATCAAGACTTCCTGAGAACTTCAAGAAGTATGCAGCAAAGATTTCTGTTGATACATCTTCAATCCAGTATGAGAATGATGATGTTATGAAGGTTACATGGGGCGATGATTATTCAATCTGCTGCTGTGTATCTGCTACACAGACAGGTAAGGAAATGCAGTTCTTCGGAGCTAGAGCAAACCTTGCTAAGTGCTTACTTTACGCTATCAATGGTGGTGTTGATGTTAAGAACAGAGAACAGGTTGGTCCTGCTTACAAGCCTATCACATCTGAATATCTTGAGTATGATGAAGTTGTTGAAAAGTTTGACGCTATGATGGATTGGTTAGCTGACCTTTATGTTAATACACTTAACCTTATCCAGTATATGCATGATAAGTATTACTATGAAGCAGCTGAGATGGCTCTTATTGATACAGATGTTAAGAGAACATTCGCTACAGGTATTGCCGGATTCTCACATGTTGTTGACTCACTTTCAGCTATTAAGTATGCAAAGGTTAAGACAGTACGTGACGAAACAGGTATTGTTGTAGATTACAAGATTGAGGGAGATTTCCCTAAGTATGGTAATGATGATGACAGAGCTGATGATATCGCTGTATGGCTTCTTAAGACATTCCTTGAGAAGATTAAGAAGAGACATACTTACAGAGATTCAGAGCCTACAACATCAATCCTTACAATTACTTCAAACGTAGTTTACGGTAAATATACAGGAGCTATGCCAGATGGTCGTCCAGCAGGCACACCACTTTCTCCTGGTGCTAACCCAAGCTACGGTGCAGAGCAGAATGGTCTTCTTGCATCTCTTAACTCACTTACAAAGCTTCCATACGAATGGGCACTTGATGGTATTTCAAATACACAGACAATGAACCCAGACGCATTAGGACACAATGAAGATGAAAGAGTTGCTAACCTTGTAAACGTTATGGATGGTTACTTCGATCAGGGTGCTCATCACCTTAACGTAAACGTATTCGGTAAGGATAAGCTTATCGATGCTATGGAACATCCTGAAAAACCTGAATATGCTAACTTCACAATCCGTGTATCAGGTTACGCTGTTAAGTTCATCGACCTTACAAAGGAACAGCAGATGGATGTTATCAGCAGAACATTCCATGACAGAATGTAATCAGTGCTGTTTTTCAAAAAGATGGTGTCAAAGTTGGCGTCAAAATGGTGTCAATTACAGATAGAAAAGAAGTGTATAAATATATACATTTTAAAAACTGAATATTAGGACATCTAAATAAGTCTCATATACTTGTTTTATAGCGAGTATGTGGGACTTATTTTTGTGCCTTAAAATCACAGCCACAGAAATACTCATAAATGGTAATAAAACGCTGATTTTGAGCTACAAAGAGTACATAAAGCCTTATATATACTGTATAAGAAACAAAGATTTAAGGCAACAAGATAAAAAAAGAGAACCTGATGAGTTTCAGGTTCTCTATACCAGAGAAAAACCTTGGCGAAGAATGGCATTCCAGTTGCTTTTTTGAAAGAGAAAACGAACAACGATAACTCGGTTTTCTTCTTCAGAAATAGTGTAAAAGGCAAGATAGCCGTTTACTATGACAAAACGAATACCACATGAAGCAAGAACAGAATCATCTACTAACCGGAATTTTTCGGGAAAATCAGAAAGAGAATTTATCTGTTTCTCTGCTTCATCAAGTAAATCATCAGCAGCCTTTGGGTTCTTCAAAACAAATTCAATGTGGTCTGCGGCACGAATTAAGTCTCTTTCAGCGGCGGCTGTGATGTGAATGTTGTAACTCATCGTTTGCGTTTTTCCCTGATAGATGAGATTGCTTCAGAGAATGGACGGGTATTGCCATTGGCAACATCATCAAGTCCTTCTTTTATCAGACCATATAATTCAAAACAGCTGGTCATTTCTTCATAGGCTTCTATGCTCATGACGGCAAGGTCGCCTTTACCATTTTTGGTGATGAAAACCGGCTCCGCATAAGTGTGGCAGAATGTTGAGATTTCATTATAATTGTTTCTCAAATCTGCACTTGATTTAATAGCTGGCATATAAACACCTCCTTTTGATAACAAAATTATACACAAATTTTGTTATATAGTCAACGGGTATCTGTTAGTAGTATATGTCAGTTTAAGCATTATTATTTGATTGACTTCCTTTTAGGGAGCAATCCGGGCACCAGCCGGGTTGTTCCCGGTGTGGTGCGTAAATCCATGAGGAAAGCGTAACGCAGAAAGGAAGGTAAATAGATATGGGTTTATTTGCAGACGGATTTAAGGAGCTTAAAAAGGCGAGTGAGCCGCTTTACAAGACTCCGAAATCCATTCAGGAAACCATAGAAATCATGGCAGTAGCGGAAAATGGTATCTTTGAGGTAGCAAGGAACAAGTACAGTAAATGCTATCGTTTTCAGGATATCAATTACACAACTGCCACAGAGTGTACTGTCCTGAATAATATTTAACATATTTTTTTATTTTAATATCGTTCGTGTCGAAAAAATGTCATTTCGTGTAAATGGCATTTTTTTGATGCTTTTTATTGTATAATATCACTAAGATAGAATGTATTTTTGTAATGTTTTAGAGTGATGCATAGATACATTGAGTATAATAGAAATGGAGGAAAAATTAATGAAGAAAAAATGGCTTAAAAAGAGTAGTGCCATTCTGCTTTCGCTGACAATGGTACTGTCATTATTTCCGGGAATGAATGGAACAATACCGACTGTACAGGCAGCGGAAAAAACATCCCCTGAATCGGCATACTGGACAGATGTGTCAGGTCTGAAGAGCTTTAGTCTGGATGAAACCAGCGATACAGAAGGTAGAATCATCTTCGGACAGAACGGATCTGGTGCAGCACAGCAATGGAAAATAGCAGGTATAGATAGTGGAATTAACGGAGATAATATTATTCTCTTTGCTGCATCGCCACTGGGAAGTTCGGCGTTTCAAAAGGAATATAATACCAATAAGCCTTATGACCCAAACTGGAATTGTACCTATCCGGATGGTACAATCGTATCAGAGGTATTTCCGAATCACTATGGAGTCAGTGACTTACGTGCAGAATTGAATACTTACATGCGTGACAATAGTTATTTCAGTGAGTCGGAAAAGACGAAGATGAATCAGACAACGATATATACGGATGATAAGAATAATAGTACCACATATTCCGTAACAGATATCCTATATGCACCATATGGTGATTATTATAGACCTAACGATAAATATGTTACCGTGGGCACGAATACTTCCGACAAATTGAATGGCGGGGTAATGATTAATATTTCAAAATGGGGAAATGATATTTTCTGGCTGCGTTCGCCGTCCGATACTTTTAAAAGCAAGGCACTCGTGGTTTGTCCAGGCCAATCTGTGTGCGCCGACAGTGTCGAAGATATCAATTCGTTAGTGCCCGCTTTTGATTTGAATCTGTCGGATGTCTCTTTTGCATCTGCTGCGGAAGCAGCATCATCTTCATACAGTGGATTTAAGGCAAATGATACAGACAATACAATGACAGCGAATACTTATACACTGCGATATAAGTCTTCCGGAAATGAAGAAGCAGTCATCAGCCTGAATGGAACTGAGATTAATGTAAAAAATGCAAATGAAAAATACCTGATGGTGCAGAATAATAACGGTGTGTATGCATTGAAAATTGATTCTGATAATCAGACCATCAATGCAAGCGATATTCAAATGGGTAGTGCTGAATCAGACAAATTAGCCAACTTCAATAACTGCAAGGTATGGCTTGAATCAACGAATGCAGATAGAATCACAACAGCCAAGATGGCAGTAACAACTATCAATTCTATAGAAATAACAGATATTACAGCACCGGTTGCTGGCTCAGCTTTTGATACAGAAGCAGCTTGTGCAACAACAGGCGTATCAACTACAACTCCAACAGTAACATGGATACATGGTGGAGAGTCAGTAACAGGTAATGCAGGTTATAATACTAAATATACTGCAAGTGTTACGCTTACAGCAAAAGCTGGTTATGAATTTGCATCGAATGTAAAAGCAACCATGGACGGGAAAGCAGCCAGTGTTACCAAGAACCAGGATGGAATAACAGTAAGTTATTCATATAAGAAGACAGCACCGAAAGCAGTATCTAATGCTTATTTTGCAACAGTGGATGATTTAAAGGATTGCTACAATATTGGTGATGGAGCCATTGGTAGAATAAGATTTGGATTGAAAAAAAGCGGCACAAGACTTTGGGCAATCTGCGGAGCGGAAGGAAGTAACCTTGCATTACTTTCAACCAGCGCCTTTGAAAGTGCTACCTATGGTAATACCAGTGAATATTCACAGAGTAATTTTGTGACTGGAATGGACAAATATTTAACTTCGGATTACTTTTCTAAAGAAGAAAAAGAAAAGATGGCAGATGTCACAGTTAAAACGAATGAGTATGGCAATGGTGGATATGAAGAAAAAACAGTGACGGACAAGAAATTATATCTGCCAAATACAAAAGACCAGTATTCTTATATGTCTGAAACAATATATGTGGGAAGCTGTAATGATATTCCTATTAATATACCAAAGCTGAAAGATGTTACTAGTTTAAAAAGAAATTTCTGGCTGCGTTCGCCGTATTTTCAGAGTCGTGACGATGCGCACGTGGCTTATCCGGGCAACAAGGTATACAGATGTGGGGTTGACGCAGATCAAACTTGTGTAGTGCCCGCTTTTAATCTGAAACTGTCGTATGTCTCTTTTGCATCTGCTGCGGAAGCAGCTACATCTTCCTACACTGGATATAAGGCAAATGATACAGATAATACAATGACAGCGAATACCTATATTTTAAGATATGCATCTGCCGGAACTGAAGAAGCCGTCATCAGTCCGAATGGAACTAAGATTGAGGTAAAAGGCGCAAAGGGAAAATATCTGATGGTGCAGAATAATAACGGTGTGTATGTACTAGCGATTGATAATGACAGCCTGACAGTGAATGCCAGTGATATTGTTATGGGTAGTGCTGCTTCAGCCGCATTAACGAATTTCAATAACTGCAAGGTATGGCTTGAATCAACGGATGCAGGTAGAATCACAACAGCCAAGATGGCAACACAGGCTACAGTAACAACTATCAATTCTATAGAAATAACAGATATTACATCACCGGTTGCTGGCTCAACATTTGATACAGAAGCAGCTTGTGCAACAAAAGGCGTATCAACTAAAACCCCAACAGTAACATGGACACCAAATGATACCACAGCAGGTTATAATACTACATATACTGCAAGTGTTACGCTTACAGCAGAAGATGGTTATGAATTTGCATCGAATGTAACAGCAACCATAGACGGGAAAGCAGCCAGTGTTACCAAGAACCAGAATGAAATAACAGTAAGTTATTCATATAAGAAGACAGCACCGAAAGCAGTATCTAATGCTTATTTTGCAACAGTGGATGATTTAAAGGATTGCTACAATATTAGTGATGGAAAAACCATTGGAAAAATCAAATTTGGATTAAATGGAAGTGATGCAAGACTCTGGGCAATCTGCGGAAAAGATGGAAATAACCTTGCACTGCTTTCAACCAGTGAGTTTGCAAAGGCAGCTTATGGTGATACAAGTGCATATTCAACGAGTAACTTTGTGACTGGAATGGACAAATATTTAACTTCGGATTATTTTTCTATAGAAGAAAAAACAAAGATGGCAGATGTCACAGTTAAAACGAATGAACCGAAGGGCAAGGGTGGAAATGAAGAAAAAACAGTGACGAACAAATTATATCTGCCGAATTCAAAAGACCAGAAATCTAATGGACAGACAACAATATATGTGGGAAGCAGTAATGATATTGCTATTGATGTAACAAAGCTGAATGATGTTGGACTCGGAAATCTTTTCTGGCTGCGCTCGCCGTACGATGATATTAGTTACTATGTGCTCCTGGCTCAACCGGGCAAAGATGTGCACATCGGCAGTGTCAACGGCGGTGATACTTCGGTAGTGCCCGCTTTTAATTTGAATCTGTCGGATGTCTCTTTTGCATCTGCTGCGGAAGCAGCTACGTCTACAGGATATAAAGCAAACAGTGAGATGACAGCGAATACCTATACACTGCGATATGAGTCTTCCGGAAGTGAAACAGCAGTTGTTAATGCAGCAGGTTCACAGGTTGCAATTACAAATGCTACAGATAATATGTATCTAGTAGTTCAAAATAGTGCAGGAGCATATACGAAGGAACTGACAAGTTCTACAACTTCTGTAAGTGCAAGTGATATTGAAGGGCTTGATAACTTCAATAACTGTAAGGTATGGTTGGAATCAACAGATGAATACAGAATTACAACAGCCATGATGGCAACACAGGAAACTGCCGATGTAACAATTACTCCGGCTTCCAATATGACAAAAACTTCGGAATCCGGTGCAGAAAATCAGACAGGAATTACCGGAGCAATGAAGGATGTTGTATATGAAGCTAATAGCGGATATTATTTCCCTGATGATTATGTATCAACGATTTCAGGTCTGACAGATGGTGCAATCAATGGAATAAAGGTGACAAGAGACAGCTTAACACAGATTACGGTATCCGGTGCGCCGACTGCGAAGTCAACAACGATAGCATTAGCTGATCCAATGAAAAAAGAAGCTGCATCCACACCGACTATTGAGATTGATTATGTGAATGAAACTTTGACAGGCTTTGACACAGCGACAGAGTATTCCATCAATGATGGAGCTGCATTTACACCGACCTTATCAACGATACCAATTGATGATTCTTATTATGGAAATACTATTAAAATCAAGAAAACTGAGACAGATACAGCACTTCACAAGTGCAGAACAGTCATTAGATATTCCGGCAAGACCGGCAGCTCCGGCAGTAACCGGTACAGATGAAACAGTAGATGGCAAGAACGATGGTACAATTACGGGTGTAGATGACACAATGGAATACTCTATGTCTATGAATGGTCCGTGGACAGCGTGTATCAGAGATGCTGTTGATGGTACCATTTCCAAGCTGGGAGTCGGAACATATTATGTAAGAAAAGCAGCAACAACTACATCATTTGTAGGTGAGATTACAACGGTAACCATTGGAAAAGGTGTTCCGGTAAAGAAAGTTCTTAGCGTTACCGCACCGACCTTTGACACAGTCACAGAAGGCTATACCAGACCGGAAGCAAAGAAGATTACTATTAAAAATGATACAGCAGGCGGTTCAAACTGGGAGGCTATAGTAAGTGATGTAACATTAACAGGTACAGATGCTGATAAATTTGAAGTGATGGGTAGTGGTTACGACTGGACAATCCAGCCAAAATCAGACCTGACTGCTAACACAGATGGAACAGCAAAGACATATACTGCGATCATCAATGTGGCATATGATGCAACAGAAGGAGTAACAAGTCCTGCAATAGCAGAGGTAAGTTTTACAGTAAATCCTAAGAGCAATACAGTAACCGTAACAAGTGGTACTTTAGATAATGGAAGTACAACAGGAAACTTTAATAAAGGTGCTACTGTAACAGTAAAAGCAGATAGCACACCTTCCGGATATAAATTTGCTGGTTGGACAGGAACAGATGGTCTGACGTTGCTTGATGGTACAACATCTACAAGTGAAACAATTAAATTTACTATGCCGGAGGAAGCCGTAAATATTACAGCAACCTATAAGGATATTGCAGCTCCATCTGCAACGATTCATGTAAAAACCAATACATGGAATTCTATTTTAAATAAAATTACATTTGGTCATTTCTTTAAGAATACACAGGATGTAACTATTACCGGAACCGATAACGAATCCGGCGTGGATAAGATTGAATATATTTTATCAGAAAAAGAACTGTCAGAAGATGAGCTGAAGGCGGTTACAGACTGGACAAGTTATACAGATAAATTTTCAATCAATCCAGGTCGCAAGTATGTAATCTATGCGAAGGTAACTGATAATGCCGGCAATTTCGTTATTGTAAATTCCAACGGAATCGTGGTATATGAAGATTCTGCACAGGATACAACAGCAATCACCCACATCAAGGGTGTGGATGGCGACCAGACAGCAAAGGTTAAACTGAACGGAAACACAGTGAAGGCAATCAATGATGGAAGCAAAACACTTGTGTCAGGAAAGGATTACACAGTTGCAGGCGACGGAACAATTACATTTAATGAAGACTATCTGGAAAGCCTTGCAGTAAAAGATACTCCTTATACACTTACAGTAAGCTACAATCCGATGGGTGAAAGCTATGTGGCAGGTAAAGGCAATGATGAACCTGCTACAACAACACTTGAAATTACAGTGAGAAAGCCAAGGTTAAACAGCATTACAGCACCTTCATCAATCACAGGTGTTGCAAACGGAACTGACAAGACGGCTGAGGCACTCGGACTTCCAAGTACCGTTACAATCAGTACAGAAGACAACGCAGTAACCACAGCGAATGTAAACTGGGATCTGACGAAGTTTGCAGATGGAAGTTATGATAAGACAGTCCTTACAGAGCAGACATTTACAGTGAATGGAACAGTAACACTTCCGGATACGATTGATGCGAATGGAAAGTCATTAAAAGTAACAATTAAGATTACAGTAGATGCAGCACCATATGTAGAAAAGGTGTCAGCAAATCCAGTGGCAGGAAGTTATACAGAAAACCAGAATGTAACATTAAGCACATCAACAGAGGGAGCTGAAATTTATTACACAACAGATGGAAGCACACCGGATAAGACTAACGGAACGAAGTACACAGGAGCAATCAGTGTAACAGGAACGGAAGGAAAGGATGTTACAACAGTCATCAAAGCAGTAGCTGTAAAAGACGGAATGCAGGACAGTGAAGTCCAGATATTTGAATATAAGATCAGTATTCCGGATACAGCAGTAGCTCCAGGTATTACAACACAGCCAACGGACGCAACTGTAGTAGAAGGCAACAAAGCAACATTTACGGTAGTGGCAACAGGCACACCGGAGCCGACATACCAGTGGCAGATAGACAGAAATGATGGAAACGGATTTGTCAATATTGACGGTGCCACATCAGCAAGCTACACAACCTCAGCAATGGTAAAGGCAAATGACGGTTACAAATGCAGATGTGTGGTGACTAATCGTAAGGGTTCTGTTACAAGTAATGAGGCAACCCTGACTGTGACTGATGCACCTGTAACAACATACACAGTTACTGTAACCACAGACGGAAACGGAACAGCTCTTGCAAATGTTACATCTGTTGCTTTTGGAACAAAGATTACACTGACAGCAACAGCAAAAGAAGGATACCAGTTTAAGGAATGGCAGGTAGTAAGCGGTGGAGTATACATTAAGGACAATACATTTACAATGCCGGCAAATGATGTTTCCGTAAAGGCGGTCTTTGAGAAAAAGGCAGCCGGTGATGACGATAAAGATGAAACAGAGTACAAGATTATCTTCGGAGCAAATGGTTCATGGACACAGAACACTGATGACGCAATGACGATTTCAGGCAACGGGGAATTCTCTAAGTTTGTTACAGTTAAGGTAGATGGCACAGAAGTAAGCAAAGAGAATTATACGGCAAAATCAGGTTCTACAATCATTACATTCAAGAAGGAATACCTGAATACCTTATCTGCAGGAACACACACCTGTGAAATTGTATGGACGGATGGTTCTGCAAGCACTACATTTACGATAAAAGCAACAACACCTGAGAAAACAGACGATAACACATCAGATAATACAACAGGAACTACAACGGACAAGACAAACGAAACTAAACAGACATCCACAAAAACGGGAGATAATACACCGATTATGTTGTATGTACTGGTATTATTAGGTTCAGGACTTGGAATTGCAGGAGTGGCTGTTGCAAGTAAGAAACGTAAAAGAAATACTCAGTAAGTCATAAAGGCAGAATAACTTGTAAACATTATATGAAAAGACTCGATATCAATTAGAAATAGTTGAAGTCGGGTCTTTTTTTTCGTGCGTGAATATTGATAATTGTAAGAGAAAGTCTGTATCAGAGTTCAAGAATATCTTATGTGCGATTCTGCACAGTTTCCAATAGTGAAAAATAGTGAAATTACGACTGCTGTATTTAGCAGATATAATGAGCACAAAATTGCACTATACTTATTTTCAACGATCCTAAAAATGGCTGGTTAATTATATTTGTCCCTTTTCGGAATTGTGTGTCTGATGAATATGCGTGAATAATTCTACATTTCGAGTGAATAAATCTACACTTCCACGATTTCAAAAGCTTAAATATAATAAGTTGCTCCAAAGTTCAATAAAATTGCAATGGAAAAACCAATTATAAACATATTAAAAATGTTTCCTAAGGGTGGAGCAAAGAACGAGCAGTTCCGCAAAGAAATAGTCCCATACATGAATAAGATTGTATATTACCCTGAATCAACAGACATTTTTGATATAGCTGAGTCCGATGGCATAAGCTACTATTTAATAGCTACGAAGAAGCCAACACAAGTATCAATAATAAACAAGTCTGATGACATAAAAATTTTCAACAATAGAGTCTCGTACAATCCAGGAAATTTACTTAGCATATCATTATTAAACGTAGCAAATACAATCTGTCAAAGTTAGTACCACTATATCCATCATCGGTATAGTGTGCAAGGTTCGTAAACCCCTGTTCTTTGGCATACTTTTCAAGCATTTTCTTCTGGTTTACAATGCTGTTACTGTCTCCATTCAGTTCATCATCTCGTGACAGTCTCTCGTAAAGTGCTGTTATTAGAGTATTTCTTTCGATATAAAACTATTCGTTCTATAAATTCATCAAGATTATCTTTAAGCATTAGTATGGATGAAATGACAGCAGACATTGATTGTATGATTAGAAATAATATTAATGCAGTACGCACCTGTCATTATCCGGATCAGATACCGTGGTATTACCTGTGTGATAAAGCTGGCATTTATGTAATGGCAGAAACGAATATGGAAAGTCATGGAACATTCCAGAAACTTGGTGCGATTGAACCATCGTGCAGCGTACCTTGTTCTATTCCGCAATGGCGGGAGGCTGTTGTTGACAGGGCTAGGAGTAATTTTGAAACTTTTAAAAACCATACAGCAATTCTTTTCTGGTCTTTAGGAAATGAATCTTATGCGGGTGATGATATAGAAGCAATGAATACTTACTTCAAGGAAAAGCAGGATGGCAGATTTGTTCATTATGAAAGCTCTTTCTATGACCGTAATTATGAGGAAACCATATCAGATGTAGAGAGCAGAATGTATGCAAAGCCTTATGAAGTGGAGGAATATTTAAATAACAATCCAAAGAAACCTTATATTTTGTGTGAGTATATGCATGATATGGGTAATTCGATGGGAGGGATTTATATGAAGTTAATAGATAAGTATGAGATGTACCACGGTGGATTTATCTGGGATTTCATTGATCAGGCACTTCTCGTGAAAGATGAAGTGACAGGAAAAGAAGTTTTGCGTTATGGCGGAGACTTTGATGATAAGCCTGATTATGAGTTTTCAGGAAATGGAATCGTATTTGCAGACCGTAAGGAAAACCATCTATGCAGGAAGTGAGGTATTACTATGGCTTATACAGATAAGAATAAATTGAGAGTCGTATATGGAGATTATACACTTGGTGTACATGGAGAAGGTTTTGACTATATATTCTCTTATTCACAGGGCGGTCTGGAGTCTATAGTAAAAAAAGGTTATGAATGGCTGTATCGTTGTCCAAAGCCTACTTTTTGGAGAGCATTAACAGATAATGACAGAGGCAGCAGGTTTCATATTAAAAGTGGAAGCTGGCTCGCATCGGATATGTTCATTGACTGTAAAAAAACGGAAGTTATTATGGACGGTGAACTGCAAAAGCAGTATGCTCCGGACAATAACAGCTATGGCGGTATAAAATGTCAAGACCGAATGTACAAAAAATATTATATAAAAATGTACAGTTAGTCTGTTTGTCTTAAATGATCTTTTAGCCTATATGATTTTCCTGATATGGGCACTACATGTGCATGATGTAATATTCTATCCATGATTGCATTTGCAACTACTGCATCATAAAATACTCCATCCCATTCATTAAAATTCATATTTGTGGTAAGTATTGTGCTTTTCTTTTCATAACGCATATCTATAAGTTGAAAGAATAGGTTTGAATCCTCTTTATTAATCGGCAGATACCCTAATTCATCTATGATAAGAAGACGATATTTACTAAAGTGTTTTAATCTTGCATCCAGGCGGTTTTCCAACTGTGCACGCTTTAATTGCTGCAATAAATCATTACATTTGATAAAGTAGGTGCTTGCATGTTTTTTAGCAGCTGCAATACCTATAGATGTTGCAAGATGCGTTTTTCCAACGCCGCTGGGTCCTAAAAACACGATATTTTCATTCTTTTCCAGAAAACCAAGGCTTGCAAGTTCCCTCATTTCCTGTTCGTTTACACTTGGTTGAAATTCAAAATCATAATCCTTTAGTTCTTTTACAAAAGGAAATGCTGCAGCCTTTATCATAGATCTGGAGGCATTCTGTTCTTTGAAATCAACTTCATAACTGCTCAGTTTTAATAAACCTTCCGTAAACGATAATCCGTTTGTTGTACAAAATCCCTTATTTCATCAAGATGTAGTTTCATATGTAATTTCAGCAGCTCCAGATTAGCAGTCAGCTGATTGTATGTACTATTACTCATAATCATAAACCTTTCCTATAATTTCTAGATTTTCTTTTGCCCTGTCCATTATAAGCTCTTATTTCATCCAGTATTTTCATAGGTGCCTCGACTTTGGCTTTAGTATGCGGATGTCCGGCAATACAAGGCTGGACTTTAAAACCATAATCATCAGCGAACTGCTGGAATTTGTTATTAACTTTACCGGCATAATATTCTGTTCTGGCTTCATCCATAACAGTCTTCATGTTATCTGTAACTATTTCATCCGGAATACCACCAAGTGTTTCAAATGCATCATCAAGAAACGAAAAGAGTATATCCTGTGTTTTAGAAAGTGAAACCCTGTATACTCTGAATCTTGAATATGAAAGCAACAGGACAAAAATATTCACTTCTATAATTTCACCTGAAGAAAGAATAAACGGAATAGATTCTTTCCAATCAAGCTGAGCCTGTTTACCCATGGGAGTTTCATATCTGACAGTAACCTTATTGGTATTTGATGGTCTGTTTTTTCTGAAATATGAATCGAATTCAGGATATTTCCTGAGATAATGACAGAAGTTACAATAAACGCCTTTAAAGCCATGATTATCAACCAGATATTGCCATAATACTTTTCTGTAGTAGAATACCTGCTGATTTTTATCTGATAATAACTCTGTAATAATGTCATAAAAAGGTGTAATACAGTCATCACAGTTTCTTGTTTCTGGCTTTGTATATCCATTTATATATTTATCAACAGTCCGCCTATCTACCTCCAATTCTCTAGCTATTTGACTTTTATTAATCTTCAATGTGCCCCTCCAAAATGGTTTTAACTTGTACAGGATTGACACTTTCTATTCTTATATCTGTTATGATTTGATTTATTAATATCATTATGAGTTCCTCCTTGCAACTCACATATCATAACATTTGTACATTCTTATTTAATATTTATTGTGCATACTTAAGTATAACTTTATAATGATATATATTATGTGAATAGAAAAGAGTGTGTTGTTGGGTACAATTAAAGCACTTACAGTCGTTCGAAGCGTATGGGTGCACGTTTTCAGGGAAGGAGATGAATGGAGTGGTGAATTCTGTCTATAAAGAATTTATAAAGCAGGAATAACTCCAGATTATTTGATTTGTATGTAAGAATCTTTGGATAAGTATTTTCCCATAAGCAGAAAAATAAAAATAATTCTTCTGGATGGGACAGTCCAGGAGGCGGAGATATTAGATTTTCTTGATATGAGTTATGATTTGACGGATGGGCGAATCGAGGAAAGTATTGAATGGTGCATTTAAAAACGATAAAACTCTTGTGAAGAAAAGTTGCATAAAAGCTAAGTATGTTTCATAAAGTTGTGGAATTTGTTCTCATGAAAGTTCATCTCCTTCTGTTTACGCTGTCATTATAAACACAAAAGAGGGATATTACTTGCCAAAATAAAAAATAAATAGACAAAAATTGCAATGGGCAGAGAGTATGTAAATATTCTCTGTCCGTTGCAGTTTATTATATATTTTTGCGGTATTCTGAGGGAGATATGCCTTTTATCTTTTTGAACATGCGGCTGAAATATAAAGAATTGTCATAGCCAACAATTTGTGCAATTTCGTTTTATGTTATATTCTTGTATTCAAGAGCAGGGCTTCTGCATTGCAAATGCGTTTTTTATAAAATGAATTGCATTGGTGTAGAACCAACATAAAGTTTGAAATTGCGTATAAACCAGCTTAGTACTTACATGTGTTTTTAGCGTATTCTTCAATGCTGATTGATTCATTGTAATGTTCATTGAAATAGGCAATAGCCATGTCAATAGCTTCTGTAGCACGAGAATTATCTATCCTTATGCTGTTATTAAAGTGTCGCTGCAGTTTTATAAAAATTTGTCTTAAATACATTTCAAGCATTTCCTGATAACTATCATTACACATCTGTAATTCATTTATCATTGCACGAAAAAGACTTTGGAGGAGGGACCTGGAACCACAGTAAAATACCTTTGCTATCGGTCAATCCATAAGAGCGTAATATATTTGTTACATCGCTACCTGTAAAATGAACCCAGTAGACTTCTGTCTGATCTTCGGCATAATATTCATATTTTTGAGCCTCCTTTGGACGATATAAAACCATATGTCCGGCATGAACAATAGTTTCTTCACTATTACGACCAAAATGAAAATGGGCTTTTCCGGCAGCAATATAAATCAACTGGAAATCAAGTCT
>SCPN01001041.1_pt1 | contig 32193 bp, 52 predicted proteins | sample 6106831 | NCBI WGS metagenome assembly SCPN01 (sample SAMN10720447, study PRJNA508395) | human gut metagenome | isolation source: Participant 1, 0 month
AAACTATATTAAGAAAAATGAAGCTTCAATAATAAGCTGAAAAAAATTAATATCATTATAAAATGAAGGTGGAGTGTTTTTCATTATGTTTTTCGAATAAAGATTTGAAGAATCTGATTGTACCGTTGTTTTAGAACAGTTATTGATGGCACTGGTCGGAATCAGATGCTTATTTGTGAGTGGTTTTGTAGGGGGCTGCGGTATCCGGGTATCACTTGTAAACTCATTTAATACCATGTTCATTAATTTATTCACACACTTGCTTCCGATGGTGCGGTAGTGATCAATAGCGTATATAGGAAGGAAAGAGAGGAATTGATTATGAAGAAAATATTGGAGCACAGCTGGCATTATATCCGGCACCGGTAATTGTAGTAGGAGCAATAGTAAAGTGATAAACCGACATGGACACTGGTGGCACATGCAGGAACTATGGCGCATAGTCATCTGATGGTGTCGCTGGTATATGCACACTACATTAATCAGGAAATTATCGAGAGTAAGAAATTATCAGTAAATATCGTAGACGAAGCATGGCTAAAAGAAGCTGACCGTATGGGAGTGATAAGCGGAAATAAAGAAGACAAATCAGAATCAGGTAAGATTGATTATCATACATTCAAACCGGTACTTTTTGAATTCCCGACATATGAATATTTTGTGACGGGAGAAAAGTGGGAGACTGTGCAAAGATGAATTAGAGGTTTTCATCCCTGGCAGATTGTGCTATCATGACAGTATGTCAGAAAGCGAAAGGATGGAAGTTTCATGCCGGCGAGATCAGAAGAAAGAACGAATGCGAGAAAAGAAGAGATCATCAATGCATGCGAAATGCTGTATCAGACGATGAATTTTAAAGATATTACGATAAAGGAAATCGGAAATGTCACCTCTTTTTCCAGAACATCGATATATAATTATTTTGAGACGAAAGAGGAAATCTTTCTTGCATTGTTAAAAAGAGAATACGATGCGTGGATTCTGGATCTACATAAGATTGTTGAAGAACATGAAAGCATGGACGATGAGCAGATTGCATCGGCGATTGCAAAATCTTTGGATCAGCGTCATCAACTTCTGAAGATACTTTCCATGAATCATTATGATCTGGAGGAAAACAGCCGTATTGAGATGTTGATAGAATTCAAAGTATCTTATGGAAATTCACTGAGAGCTGTAATGGGAATTCTTGCAAAATTCAGACCGGATATGGATATTGAAAAGAGACAGGAATTTGTCTATGCATTTTTTCCGTTTATGTTTGGAATTTATCCGTATACCGTGGTGACGAAGAAACAGAAGAAAGCGATGAAAGAAGCAGGAGTTGATTATACTTATAATTCGGTATATGAACTGACGTATACGGCAGTGAAAAAGATGTTGAAGTAATGAAAATATTTGAAAGGAGATAGAAATCATGAAAACATTAGTAGCATATTTTAGTGCAAGCGGAACAACAGAAGGTGTAGCAAAGAAGGTGGCAGAGGAAGCAGGAGCAGATCTGTTCGAGATCAAACCAGAAGTACCATATACAAATGCAGACCTGAACTGGATGGATAAAAAAGCAAGAAGTACGGTTGAGATGAACGATCCGTCTTCCAGACCTGCTACTACAGGAACGGTAGAGAATATGGAGCAGTATGATAACGTAATTATCGGGTTTCCTAAAATGGAGTACAGTTTATAGTAGTGTATAGCGTGTACCAAGTTATAATTATGAGGTTGAAAATAACAGTATACACAGATAATGTGGAAAAATGTGTATGACGTTTATATAGAAAATAACATTGAAAAAAGAAATTCAAGAATGGGTAAATTCATTAAATTTAAAATAGAATAATAATTACATGAGTGACAGAAGATAAGAATCTGAATTCCCTGTCACTTTTATATTATTTGATAAGAAAAAAGAACTGGTTTATATCCGATAAGAATATAGACTGGTTCTTATTTTTTAATATGCTATTATATACACAGGGAGTCGGGGAATGTCGAACTATAGCAAGCCGGAAAAGAAAGCATTGATATCGGTATGAAAGAGTTTTGCAAGTGCAACTAATTCAGATGCCTTAATGTTCATGCGATTTGTTTCCAGTTTGGCATAGGTACTTTTGGTGATGGAGATACCCATAAGATTTAATTTTGCAACTACTTGGTCTTGAGTCATATTGTTTTTATATCGAATTGCTTGGATATTTTTACCAATATCCATATCTGGTCTAATCTTTTGCATAATGATGAACTCCCCTTATAAAATAAAAAGTTTCGTAATACAGAAACATATATATTGATTCTAAAGAATTTAAATTTTATAATGTTTCGTAATAAGGAATTATTTTTAACAGGAAGAGGTAAAAGTATAATGGATGTGGAGATGGAAAAGAGAAAATTTTTAAATCTATGTGGCAAAAGAGATCGAGCATTATTGTCAGATGAAAAAAGAATGACATTGGGGGATATGGAACGATTGACATATCTGACAGAATTTTTTGAACTGGAGAACTATGGAATCGCCTTATGGAAAGAATTTGGTGATGATGTAAAAGAGCCATTTGAAGCGATGATGAAAATGTTAGATGAGCCGGAGTGCATAGAAGATCGATGGCTTGATGACGAAGCAAAAGGGGAAAAGTGGTTGTTAGAATTTCAGGAACTGGCATTAACGGAAGAATACAGGGAATGGATTCGAAATTATATCGATAAAAAATATGAAGAAAGAGGATTACCATATCCGACAGGAGCAGACTTCGATTAAGAGGTCTGCTTTTTTCTGGTCTTTTGGGAGGTGATAAGAGGTGGAAGTAAGTATTTATGAACTCTTGGCGGCAGCAAGAGAATCGGCTAAATCTGATTATATAAAAGGGGACAGCATTTTGTGTGAGAAGAGATTTCATCCAGATACCCATTACATGGTGGAAATGGAGCTGTTAGAAAATGATAACAGGCTGGGAAAAAAGGGCAATTATATACGGAAGTTTTTGACAGAACCGGAGTATCTTCCCATTTTACAAAAGCAGGAAAAACATCTCATAAAAATAAAAAGACAGGCAATTGTTCAAAAAGGAAACTTGCGATATATCCCTCCCCCGGACAGGCTGAACCGCCGCCGGGAGAGGGATCTTTTATAACCGGCTGGGAAGGAACAGTAGTGTTCCTCTGGCGATAGTGGTATAAAAAAGCCAGATTTTCCGCAGGTTTTGGGACGCTGGAACATAGAAAAGTGTTCACGAATGGCACTTTTGCAACGATCCGTTGCAGCAGTGACAACATTTTTGACATTACGTTAAACAGAAAAATGAAAGGATGTGATTGCGATAATCATAGGAATTGATCATGGCTATTATGCAATAAAAACAAAACAAGTGTCTTTCCCAAGTGGAATTATCGGGTATGATTACGAGCCGTATACCATGCAGAATGTTCTGCAATATCAAGGAAAGTATTATGTCTGCGGTACGGGAAGACAGACGCTGGTAAAAAATAAAACGTCCAATGATAATTATTATCTGCTGACGTTGGCAGCCATTGCAGAAGAAATCAAGCATCGGAAAGCGGAACGAAAGACAGAGGTAATTCTGGCTGTTGGACTTCCACTTTCAAGTTTTGGAAGAGAGAAACAGGGATTCAGGGAGTATCTGTTGCGGAAAGAGCAGCCAGTGCGATTTTTATATGAAAGTGAGTTATATGAGATAACAATAAAAGATGTGAAACTGTTCCCACAGGGATACTCTGCGCTTGCTCTGCATCCAGAGTATCTGAAGAATGAACCGTCTGTTCTGCTTGTTGATATTGGTGGCTGGACCGTTGACCTTATGAGGCTGGACAATGCTGTTCCGAATGCAGCAACGTGCAGGAAGTCTGGAGCTTGGAGTGATCCGATGTATTGATGAGACAGCAGAACAAGTGCGTAGAAATACCGGACTGTCTGTGACAGAAACTCAAATTGAGCGTGTGCTTCGGGAGGGAATCTTGCAGTATGGCAGAGGAGGCCAGACGGATCATACAGGAAAACGGACGGAAATATATAGAAAGAATACTGTCTGCGGTGACAGAATCTGGGTTTGATCTCCGGGCAGTACCCACCGTATTTATGGGGGGAGGCTCCGCAATTTTAAAACGCCACGTGACCGCACAGGACGCGATTTGCCGCCCCGTTTTTATAGAGGACGTCCATGCCAACGCAACAGGGTATGAACGGATTGTAGAGCAGATGTGGACGAGATGACACGCCCGGTATATTCGTTCCGCCCGAACCTGAAAAATCCAGAACACCAGAGGGCATGGGAGAAATTTCAAAGTGTTCCAGAAGGGCAGAAAAGCCAGTATCTGGTTCAGGCAATTCTGGAAAAAGAGGATCGAAAATGGATGGAAGAAGTTATTCAAAAGACGATAAAAGAAAGTGTTCGGGAATTAGGAATATGTGGCACTACGGAACAATTGAAAACGAAACCATCATCGGAAGAAATACCAGCTCAGATGATGGATTTTTTATCTCAAATGGAAAATTTGTAAAGGGGGTGAGGCCTATGATTGCACGATACATACATTGTTGGATCTGCTAGGGGTAAGGCAAGAAATGCATCGTTATCTTTGGTGGGTATTGTGAATAGCTTTCCATGCGGCTTTGGAGTATGTTGTGTGTAGCAAAAGTGAAAGGAGAAAAGTTATGGCAGAGATGAAAAATATCTGCGGAAAGATCCCGATGGACTTACATGAAGAAAGTAAGAGAAGAGATTGAACTCACAGAAAGCAGCACACAAAAATTTTTACAACAGGTCATTGAAGAACATTTCAACAGACTGGAAGGAAAAGGAGAAATAAGCATGGGAGCAGTAAGAACAGTAGCAGTACAGGTATCAGAGGAATTATTCCAGAGATTAAAAGTAGTCATCGGGCAGAAACACATGAAACAGAAAGACTTCTTAATTCAGATTATAGAAGAAGCACTGGAAAAGGCAGAGGCCGAATGGCAAAGCAAAGAGCAGCCTGAAGAATCCGAACAGACAACTGGAGAATTGGGAACAGAAGAAACTCAACCGGAAGAAAGAACTGAGCCGGAAAGGGAAAGTGAACCAGAAGAGGAAGCCGAACCGGATGGAGAAAGTGAACCGAAAGAGGAAAACGAACCAGAAGGGGAAAGCGAACCGGAAGAGGAAACTGAACCAGAAAGGAGAAACTGATCTGGAAAAAGAAACCAAAGCAGAAGAACCAACAGAATGGTAAGTAATTGATACAGAATAACGAAGGGCGGTATGAGAGATCATGCCGCCTGTTTTTATCAGCAAAAAGGAGGTTGATAGCCGCAACCATTCAATTTTTTGATCTCTTTAGCGGAATCGGGGGATTTCGTGAAGGCTTAAGACGGGCAGGAAACTTTGTCTGTGTCGGACATTGCGAGGTGGATACTTATGCGGATAAGAACTACCGATTGCTGTTTGATACAGAAGGGGAGTGGTATTGTAATGACGCAAGAACAATCGAACCAGAACGAATGCCAGATTTTGATTTACTCTGTGCAGGATTTCCTTGCCAGGCATTCTCTATCGCCGGAAAGCGAGAAGGATTTGCAGATGCAAGAGGAACTCTCTTTTTTGAAATTGCCCGGATTCTTGAAGCTAAAAGACCCTCGTATTTTATCCTTGAAAATGTTCCCGGTTTGTTATCGCATGACAAAGGCCGGACGTTTTGCACCATCCTCAGTACGCTTTCTGAACTGGGGTATCATGTCGAATGGAAAGTGCTTAACAGCAAGGATTTCGGAGTCCCCCAAGCGAGAAAGCGGGTGTATATTGTCGGATATCTTGATTTCCGATGTGCCGGAAAAGTATTACCTGAACCAGAAACAAATGGAGCAGCTCTTGTTCAAATCCGGGCAGGAAGCCAGGGGAAAAAGAGTCTACAGTCCCAAAAGGATTAAGCTGTACCCTGACATCACAGGCTGGAGGAATGGGTGGAAAGACAGGATTATATGATGTGGGTGTTCCGATTAAAGAAAATACAAAGCTCGGCTACAAACTTGCAAGAGAGGGTGATAGCATCGATTTAGGCTATGCGAATCTTAACAGCAGGAGAGGAAGAGTCGGACATCAGATTGCACATACCCTGACTACAGGTATCCAACAGGGAACACTTCATTTTGTAGATTTGTCACCGCCACCACTGGTTACAGAAGAATGCAGAAGCCTTAATACCCGACAATGCGGAATCCATAAATACAAAGGAGAATGTTCTGGTGTATTAAGGGAAGAAGGGGCAAGAGCAGTCCTTACACCAGCCAAAAGAAAATGTCCGTCAGAATGGCAGACGTATGAAAAATCCAGAAGAACCGATGTTCACAATTACTGCAACCGATCGTCATGGCATCTTGTATCACGGAAGAATAAGAAGGTTGGTTCCGAGGGAATGTTTGCGTCTGCAAGGGATATTATGACTGGCAGATTGATAAGATCATAGACTGTACTTCTGACGCACAACTCTATAAACAGGCCGGGAATGGAGTAACTGTTAATGTTATCGAGGCAATTGGCAGATTATTACAAAAGGCAGACTCCGGAACTCAACACGAACAGGAAGTGTCTGAGAAAGGAATTCATTAGGCATGATCGGTATAAAAGACCAATACTTTGGCACAGAAATCGAGATGACAGGAATTACCAGACAACGTGCTGCAGAAGTTGTTGCTGAAATGTTTGGAACAGAAGCATATTATGACGGCACGACTTATGGAGTCTGGTCAGTGATAGATTTGGAAGGAAAAAAGTGGAAATTTATGTCTGATGAAGCATTATACACAACGGAAAGTATACGGTCGAACTGTAGACGCAAGCAGAGAATATTCAACAGAAATGGTATCTCCGAAATTATCCTATGATGAAATGGGTAAGTTACAGGAAGTAGTACGCTGTCTGCGACGGCATGGAGGTTTTGTAAATGAGTCCTGTGGTCAGCATGTTCATGTAGATGCATCGAATCATACACCGCAAAGCCTGAAAAATGCACTAACAATTATGTATGCAAAGGAAGATATCCTGTTCAAAGCATTAAAAGTGCAGGAAAGAAGAGCAAATAGTTATTGTCAGAGGGTGCGACCGGATGTATTAGAGAAAATCCGAAAAATACCAAATAGATCAATCACTATGGACCGAGTAAGAAATGTCTGGTATGGAGGTAGGGATGGAAGTCATACCCATTATGATCATACCCGTTATTATGCTCTAAATCTTCATGCTGTGTTTTCCAAGGGAACTTTGGAATGGCGCTGTTTTGAAAGCACACTACATGCAGGAAAGGTAAGAGCAAACATTACACTGGCATTAGCCATTTCCGCACAGGCGATCAATCAGAGATCTACACAGATGAAAAAGACACTGATCTCAGAAAATCCGGCATTTACATTTCGTACATTTTTATTGAGACTTGGGTTAATTGGAGATGAATATAAAAATGTCCGAAAACATCTGCTGGCAAATCTGGATGGTGATCTTGCGTGGAGATATGATAAAAGCACGTATGAGTGTTTGAAGAAAAATCAAAGGACAGAAGGAGTCAGATAGAGGTGAGAAAGAATGGAAGATAGATATTACTTCGCTTATGGAAGCAACATGAATCTGGAGCAGATGAAGTACAGGTGTCCGGCTGCGGAAGTTGTGGAAAATGTCCGGCTTGAAGATTATCGGCTGGCATTTCGAGGAAGGGCTCCGGGTAATGGGGTAGCAACGGTACTGCCGGAAAAGGGAAACTGTGTCGAAGGAGTCTTATGGAAAATACAGAAGCGTGTGAGAAGAGTCTGGATTTTTATGAAGGATTCCCAAGTTTTTATGGGAAAGAATCAATTCGGGTAAAAAATCAGGATGGAATGGAGAAAGAGGTGTTTGTATATATGATGAACGCTCCGCACAAAGATGTTCCGGCAAGACCATCGCAGTTTTATCTGGATGGAATTCTGGAAGGATATAAGGATAACCAGATTTCAACAGATTCTGTCATGGAAGCGGTGAAGCGTACCAGACAGGAAGTGAAAAAAAGAAAAAAAAATCGATATACAAGATAAAACGTACCGCAGAGGAAACATCTTCTGCGGTATTTAACTGAAAAAATCTATCTTAGGAAGGAAAAGCACATGAAGGTTAGAAAATTGAAGACCAGAATCGCTGCTTTTGGACTGGCTGTCCTGATGGGCATCAGTACTTTAAGCAGTGCGAATGCGTTTGCGGCCGAACAGACAGGCTCGGAACAGCAGACGGAAGTACAGGCGGTAACAAGCCAGAAAGATACATCGGTTACAGCAGATGATATCACAAAAGCGGTTTCGGATGAAACATTTGCAGTGGAAACCAGTATGGAAGGAATCCATTATAATGCAGAAAAAGAAGATGTTGCGCTTGTAAGTATCAAAGATGTGAATGGTGGAGAGTATCATTCAGACAAAGCAGGAACATATATTGCAACTTATATGGTCGTTCCAAAAGATAAGAGTGACAGCTATATCATCACCCGGAAAGTGACTCTGACAGATACCGAAGGACAGGCACATTCCGAAGAAAATGGTGGAGAGAAACAGAAGTCAGATACAGAATCTGAAAATGATTCGGATTCGCCTGTGCAGAACTATACAGATGTAGAAATTGAAACATCCGAAGAAGATGCATCTGCACAGGCAGTCAAAGAACTGAAAGAGGACATCGAAGAGGGAAATGTGATGGTATTGTCTGCGGCTGAAAGAGCTACAAGCAGCGGTTCCACAGTTACATTGACAAAGGGGAGAACCATTTATTATCCAAGCTATATTGGAAATTATCTTACTTGCCTGTTCACAGTCAATGGAAAGATCGCATACTGTCTCCAGTCCCAAAAAGCATCCCCACCGAGTGGAAGTTATGTAGCACAGGTACTGGACAGCAATAAAAATCTGCAGAAAGTCCTTTACTATGGCTATGGCGGGGCAGGAGATCTGACAGGAAGTTATCTGTCCGGGAAATCAGAGGATGAAAAGTATGTGTATACGCATATTGCAGCCAGCTACGCTTACGCAGGGAAGAGCCGGATTTACCGGATGTAATTATAATGACCTTGTAAATGCTGGGGTTATCGCATATATCAATTATCTGTTCGGACAGGAAGAACCGCCAAAAGGTGAACTGAGCTTTTCAAGCACAAAGCTGAATGCAGTACGGGATGGAAACATCCAGAAAACACCAAATATCACACTGTCTGGAGATCACAGAAACTATGTGACATTGAGTGTACCGGAAAATGTGACTGCACATAATCTTTCTAAAGGAACAAGTGTTACAAATGGAAAAATCCAGATTTATGGTGGAGATACATTCTATCTGTCTGCGGATTTATTACTGACAGGCAGTTATGCTTCCGGCAACTTATATGGTTCTGTCGGAAAGACATGGAGAACGCTGGTGCTGACAACCGGAGATTCCAAGCAGGATATCGGTGTATTTGAAAGTGAAACAGCAGCTCCGGTAAGTTTCAGTGTACAGTGGCTGAATATGACACGCATTGAACTTATGAAGAAAGATGTCAATACACAGAATCCATTGTCAGGAGCAGTTTATGGTATTTACACTGATAAGAAGTGTGAAAACCTGCTTATGACAATGTCGGCAACTGGAACAGAGGGAAAAGCAGTCAGCGATTATTTTGATGCCGCATTCAAAACAGTGTACGTGAAAGAAGATCACTGCTCCGACAGGGTACAAACTGAATACAGAAGTATATAAAGTGGACGTTGCAGCCGGAAAGACATTGTCGGTAACAGCAACCGATGAGAGGGTCACGGAAAAGTAAAAATCGCAAAGATCGATAAGGAAACACTTGCATTCCAGCCACAGGGAGACGGCGCTCTTCGAGGTGCTGTGTATGGTCTGTATGCAAAAGAAGGATATCGTGCATCCGGATGGAACAACAGGGGTGCTGTATAAACAGGACAGCCTGATCGCACAGGGAGTCATCGGTGATGATGGAACACTGATTACTAATGAATTATATCTTATGCAAAAAAATCACTCCACCGGAAGGATATACACTGGATACTACCAAATATGAGGTATCAGTAACTTATGAAGGTCAGGATGTTGCCGAAGTGACAAGAGACCTTACGGTAAAAGAGCAGGTGAAGAAACAGGCATTCCAGTTAATCAAGGTCAGTGAAGATGGAGAGCAGACAGAAACAGACCTGGTTGCAGGAGCAGGATTTAAGGTATATTTGATCAGCGACCTGACACAGGTGAAAAATGGGAAACTGAAACCGTCCAATGGAGAAAGCTATACAGCAAGTGATTTCAAAGAATTATGACTTCAGCAAAGAGCAGGTTGCAGTTACTTATGAGAACGGAACCGCCGTACCAGTGCCGGAACTGATTACGGATACAAAAGGATATGCAGTCAGCCCGGAACTGCCGTATGGAAGTTATGTTGTAGTGGAAAGCACTACCCCTGAGAATCTGAAAACCATTGATCCATTTGTGGTAAATGTGGAAGATGACAACAGAGAGCCTATGCAGTGGCGAGTGTTTGATGACCGTCCGTTTGAATTTTTGCTGAAAATCGTAAAGAAGGATGCACAGACTGGAAATACCGTTTTAAAGGCCGGGGCATCTTATAAGATTTACGATGTAACAAATAAGAAATACATTGAACAGGTCGTCCAGTATCCGAAAAAAGAAAAGATTAGCGTATTCCAAACAAACGAGGAAGGATATCTGATCACACCGCAGGAACTGAAGTGCTCTACCTACCGAATCGAAGAAGTGAAAGCACCGGAAGGATTTGTAAGACAGGGAAGCGAAGAGTCCCTGTATGATGGAACAACGATTATTTCACCATTAGAGCAGACTGCAAAGGGAACTTATAAAGAAAATCCACAGAGCGGTATTGTAATTACAGTATCCTCAAACACTGCATACCAGATCGATCCGGATACAGGAGCTGCGATTGTAGAGGTAGAACAGAAAAATGACGAACAGGTAGGAAGCCTGCTCCTGACAAAAAAGGGAGAACAGCTTACCGAAGTAACCGGAGATTCTGTTCTGGCAAAAGTGAAGCACTGGTTTCTAAAGTAAGAAATGCGGTATCGGGTAAAGAAGAAACAGGTATCTATAAAGATTTTGAATATGAAGAAACCGGAGTAGAAGGCGCTGAATTCGAAGTATATGCCAAAGATACCATCTATTCACCGGACGGAGCAAAGGACGAAGCAGGAAATCCAGTTGTCCGTTATGAGAAAGATGACCTGGTAGCCAAACTGACTACAGATGAAAATGGAACAGCAGCTATCAACAATCTGCCACTGGGAACTTATTATCTGAAAGAGGTTGTGGCAGGAGAGAATTTTGTCCTGAACACAGAACAGAAAGAATTTACCCTGACAGCAGAGGATGATACACAGGCAGTTGTTTATGAAGGCGTTACCTATAAAAATGAAAGACAGAAAGTTTCCGTATCGGTAGAAAAGAAAGGATTCTGTCACAGGCGAAAAGCTGGAAGGTGTTATTTTTGGACTGTATGCTGCAGAAGATATTCTTTCTAATCAGGGAGAGGTTCTCGTAGAGAAAGATACCCTGCTGGAAAAGAAAGCAACGGATGCAAAGGGAACACTTACTTTCGACAGTGATCTTCCACATGGAAAATACTATGTCAAAGAGGAAGTCAGAAAAGCCGGATATCTTCCAAATGAGGAAGTATGGAATGTAGACGCAACATATGAAAATCAGAATCTTGCAAAGATTGAACTGAACAAAGAAGTTGAGAATCAGCCGACAGAAACACGTATTACCAAAACAGATGCAACAACAGGAAATGAGCTGGAAGGAGCAAAACTGCAGGTCATTGATAAAGACGGAACTGTTGTGGAAGAGTGGATTAGTACGAAGGAAGAACATGTCATTTACGGACTGCCGGAAGGAAGTTATACCTTACATGAGGAACTGGCTCCTTATGAAGATGGTTATGTGTCTGCCAGCGATGTGACGTTTGAAGTCAAAGAAGATGGCAGTGTGACAAAGGTTGAGATGAAGGATGAATATTCCAAAGTGGAAATTTCAAAAACAGATCTTACAACCGGAAAAGAACTGGAAGGGGCAAAGCTTCAGATCATCCGCAAAGACGGAACTGTTGTGGAAGAGTGGATTACGGACGGAAAGCCACATTCCGTAGAAAAGCTCCCAGTCAATGAAGAACTTACTCTGCGTGAGATTACCGCACCGGATGGTTACGAGATTGCGGAAGCTGTCACATTCACATTGAAAGATACAATGGAAGTCCAGAAAGTAGAAATGAAAGATGCCAGAACATCGGAGAAAACAACAGAAAAAACAAATGCACCAAAAACAGGTGACAACCAGAAAGTATGGGCATTTATTTTGCTTGGTCTGGCATCTGCCGGAACAGCTGCAGGAGTAACTGTATACCGCAGAAAAAAGTCAAAAATGACAGAAAACAAAGAAGAAGCAGAAGAAAAATAAAATAAAAATTACAGGATAAATCAATCTGACAGGGCAGGAGATGTGCATAAAGCAGCTTCTGCCTGTCTGTAGATAAGGAGAAGAAAGATGAGACGTTTTTATACAGCAGAATCAGTAACAGAAGGACACCCGGATAAAGTATGCGACCAGATAGCAGATGCAATCTTAGATGAATGTCTGCGTTATGATCCATCTTCGAGAGTGGCATGTGAAGTCCTTGCCACAAGAGGAAATGTGTTTGTAGCAGGAGAAATCAGCAGCGGATATGAACCACCAGTGTTTGATGTGATCCGAAAAGTTTTAGAAGGAATGTGGATATTGTACAGATGGAATAGAAATGGATACGTTTGTACACCAGCAGAGTCCAGATATTGCGAAAGCAGTGAGTGTGTCGAAAGAATTTCGGGATAATATCGGCGCAAAATTAAGAGATAGAAGCAGGGGAGCTGGAGATCAGGGTGTTATGGTCGGATATGCGTGTGATGATACTCCGCAGCTTATGCCAATGCCGACTGTTCTGGCACACCGGATCACACGTGAACTTTCGGCTTGCAGAAGAAGTGGATATATCAAAGATATCTTTTCGGATGGAAAAGGCACAGGTAACCGTAGAATATGAAGATGGAAAACCAGTGAGACTGGAAAGTGTTGTTGTTTCCTGCCAGCATGGTGCAGAAAAGAGCCTGAAAAAGTTAGATGCCGAGATTAGAGAGAAAGTACTTCGATCAGCACTCCGATTACTGCCTCCGGATGAGGATACGAAGATTCTGATCAATCCGTCAGGAAAATTTGTGTGTGGAGGGTTTGATGCAGATACCGGACTGACCGGAAGAAAACTGATGGTGGATACCTATGGCAGTATGGTTCCACATGGCGGCGGTGCATTTTCGGGAAAGGACTGTTCGAAAGTAGACCGTTCGGCAGCTTATATGGCAAGGTATATCGCCAAAAATATAGTAGCTGCTGAGTTTGCAAGCAAGTGTCAGGTGTCTCTGGCTTATGCAATCGGAGTAGCAGAACCGGTTATGATTGAGGTAGATACCTTTGGTACAGGAAAAGTGTGTGCAGATGATTGTCTGGCGGTTGCAGCAATCCCACTGGTGTTTGGAGTGACACCCGTTACAGATCATGGAATCCCTTCGACTGAATCGTCCGATTTTCCGTCAGACGGCAGTTTTTGGTCATTTTGGAAGAAAGGAGTTTCCCTTGGGAGCGGACGGATAAGGTACTGGTTCTTCAGGATGCAATTCTGTAATGCCCTGGGTAACACGGAAGAAGAGATTCAGGCAGCAAAAAATATGACTGCGTATGAGTATTTGCGAACGCATCAGGCACAGCGACTGCAAAAAACAAGAACCAGAAATGAATGGCAGTTGACGGATCATGACAGTTTTAAAATCAATGAACTGTCCAGTAAATGGCATTGGAAATCCAGAGATATCGGTGGTCCGCACTGCGGTTCCTGATTGAAGTAGATGGAATGAAATTTACAGATGCCGTAAAACTGTTGTGCGAAGAGAGTCCGTCTTTTATTCCGACACAGTCTGTGGAAAGGGAAAAACTGCCATTTAAGCTGCCGGAGAGGTATTATGATTGCAGACGAATCAGGGCTTATTTAAACCACAGAGGAATCAGCGATGAAGTGATCACGTATTGTATTTCACATGAAATCCTTTATGAAAGTGTCCCGTACCATAACGCTGTTTTTGTTGGGAAAGATGAATCCAGAAAAGCAAGATATGCATTCCTGCGAGGAATCTATGAAAAAAACGGGAAGGGATTCAAGATGGAGCAGACCGGGAGTGAAAAAAAGCACAGCTTTTGTATTCCACCTGAAAGAGAAACAAAACGAGTTGCCGTATATGAAGCGTGTATTGATGCATTGGCACACATGACATTGGAAGAGGGAAAGAGGGATAAATATCGGCTTTCTCTTGGGGGAATCGCTGCTCCGAAAGAAAACGCACAGATACAGAGTGAACGTTTTAAAAAGCCATCGGACGCACTGGAAGAGTTTCTGAAGAATCATTCGGAAATCAAAGAAATTGAAATCTGTACGATAATGACTTTGCAGGGAAGATGGGCAAAAGAAGGATGAAAAAACATTATGAGGGAACGTATCAGATTATCTGCAATCTGCCGGAAAAAGAAGGGGCAGATTATGCAGACCTTGCGAAAGAAAAAAAGCAGGCAAATAAATGCAGGGACAGACCATTAGAAAGAAGGTGATAGAGAATGGAAGAAAAAGGAACGATACACATACATCTGTTGACAGAGCTGACTGGAAATCTTTATTCAGAAGAATCCGAATGGGAAGAAGATTGGTCGGAGAGTGATGAATATGGAATGCCGTTAGATGGAACAGAACTTGCCGATTATGAAGAAGTCATCCGAGAAGAACTGAAACGCTATGGGGAAGATGATCTCATGCAGTATTTTGATGGAAGTGAGTCCATTCAGGGAAAGATACAAAGTGCAGTTGTTACGATAGAAAACAAAGACGGAATCCTGTACGGATGTACCAAACTGGAATTAAATGAACTTTTAAGTCAGGAAGAACTACAGGAATTCACTAGATACAATTGTGACAGTTGGGAATTAGAAGGATTTGAGCAGAGGGATATCAAGGTAGATGGAGGAACGCTGAATGTGCATTTTTGGCATCCTGATATAGAACAGCCGAAAATGTATGAGAAGAAAACAGAGCAGATTCCGACAAAGCCTGAGAAACAACGTCCCAAGTTACAGCTCCTTGGACATAATGGGAATATTTTTTCCATTATGGGCGATGCCTCAACTCTTTTGAAAAAGAATAAACAGACAGCAGCAGCAAAAGAAATGTGTAAAAGGGTATTGGAAAGTGGGGACTATTACAAAGCACTTTTGATTATCAGTGAATATGTGGAAACCGAGTTGAGTCCACCACCAAAAGAAAATAAGAAGGCAAAGAAGAAACATCAGCCGGAACGGTGAAAGGAGAGAATATGAATAAGTATAAGATTACAGCGATTGAACATCCGCAGTATCCATGGCTCCATCGAATACAGGCATTGATCGATGTGAACGAGAAAGTACCAAAGGGAACAATAGGTGGTTTTGTAGATAGTATAACGAATCTGTCACAGGGAGGAGGGTGTTGGATTTATGATGATGCGATCTGTTGTGAAGGCGGTTTGGTACGAGAAGAGGCTGAAATTTACGATGACAGTATGGTTAGAGGAACTGCAGTAGTTGCCGGAAAAGCAAGAATTTATGATCATGCAGTCGCAAAAGACAGTTGTTATATAAGTAGTGGTGAAATAAAAGATGATGCTGTAATTGCTGGAAAAGCCATTATTGGTTCATTGTGTTTGCAAAAGCCTTTGATTAGTGGGGATAGTCGTGTTTATGGGATGGTACAAGGGAATGTCCATGTTAATGGTAATATTTTTTCATGGGAAAAAATTGAAGCGAATACGCAGGACACACATATTTTTGAACATGGACAATGGAGTATTTCACCAGCAATCGAAAAATTACAGCCACCATTATATTATCCTAGAAAGAAGACCAAAAAGAAAAATCCACCAGAACGATAAAGGAGACAGCATGAGTAAGTATAAAATTACAGAAATTGAACATCCAAAATATCCATGGCTCCATCGAATACAGGCATTGATCGATGTGAACGAGAAAGTACCAAAAGGAACACTGGGCTGGTTTTGTAGAGAATGAAAACAATCTGTCACAGGAAGGAACTTGCTGGATTTATGATGATGCAATCTGTTGCGAAAACGGTGAGGTAAAGGAAGAAGCTGCACTTTATGATGGCAGCTTGGTCAGAGGTTATGCTGTTGTTACCGGAGATACTACTTTTTATGACAGAGCAGTTGCAAAGAGAGACTGTTATATCTGTGGCGGTGAGATAAAGGAAAATGCGATAATCAGTGGAAAAGCATTTATTGATACGGTAGGAGTAAATGCACCTGTTATCGGTGGAGAAAGCCATGTGTATGGAGAAGTAAGAGGAAATATCTATATTAAAGGGGATATTTTCCCTTGGGATATATTTAATAACCACACAAAAGATATGTTCTTATATGAAAATGGAAAGTGGAGAGCTTTTTCTGTTCCTGAGAAACTGAAACCGCCACAGTCCTACCAGAAAAGACAAACAAAGAAGAAAAATCAGCCGGAACGCTGAGAAAAGAAAGGATGATGCCTATGACAAATGGCCTGAGTTTGGAAGAACTTATGAAAGAGGGAACATACCCTGGAGGAATATGCCGAAGGGGAAAACTGGAGAATATTACATGGAGATACATTAAAACTGGTCAAAGCATTCCAGCCGGGAATCTTTGATGCAGTCATTACCGATCCGCCGTATGCGTCCGGTGGAACAAAGCAGAATGAAAGAAATCGTACTACCAACCAGAAATACAGCAGCATGAGTGCCATGCGAATGCACTTCCGGATTTCGATGGAGATAATAAAGACCAGAGATCTTGGACACACTGGATGGCTGAGTGGCTTTATGATGTCCGGAAAGCCTGTAAGAAAGGGGCACCTATCTGTCTGTTTATTGACTGGAGTCAGTATCCATCCATTACCGATGCATTGCAGTGGGCAGGATGGATCTGGAGGGGAACAGCAGTGTGGGATAAGGGAAACTCCCGTCCACAGAAAGGCCGTTTCCGCCAGCAGGCTGAATACATTGTGTGGGGCAGTAACGGACCGATGCCAATCAACCGCCCGGTCTCCTGTCTGCCGGGCGTTTTCCGATATGGAAATCCGCAGAACCGTATCCATGTGACAGAGAAACCATTGCAGCTTATGAAAGATGTGATCCAAATCTGTGAACCGGGAGGTCTGATCCTGGACCCGTTTGCCGGAGCAGGAACAACTGTCCTTGCAGCGGCTATGACAGGGTATCGTGCCGTAGGAATTGAAGGTGACAGATGTCTACTATAAACTGGGAAGTGACAGAGTGAGAGTTTGCGTTAGAAGCAGAAGAAAACGAGGATGAAAAGTAGTCTGGATGTCCAATAGGACATCTTGTTTTTATAGAGAAAAGCAATGGCATCCAACTGGATGCAGGAAGGAGATGGAGCGTATGGAACAGGCTCTGGCTTATGTGTGCTGTTCAGCAGAAGAAAGCCGGGTAAAAGTGCAGAAATATTGCAGGAAAATCTATGAACTGGGGTATGTACCAATCTGTCCGAGATTTGTATTTTCAACATTCTTGGAAGAATCCGATGCAGAAGATATGCAGGGATATGGAAGAATGTCCCATATCCTTTTGCGGAGATGCCGGATGGTAGTCGTATGTGGAAAAGAAGTGACAGGAACAATGAATACCGAAATCAGTATGGCAGACAGACTCCATATCATTTGTACGACACTTGATGGATTGGTACAGATCAAAAAGAATCAAAATAAATCAGAATCGAGTCAATCCAGTGCTACAGAAACTGGTGGTACTCGTATTGCAAGCATAGCGTTTGGATATCCAAACGCACTTTGGGGAGAACCCCAATCCCCCAGACACAGACGGAAATGGAAAGGAAGGATCAAGTCATGTTAAGAAACGGAGTAATAATCGTAATCGCATTGATGAGCGGAGGATTTATAGGAGTGGTAGTGACCTGTTGCATGGTTGCAGCGAAAAAATCCGATGAGGATCTTGGCGGTATGATGAAAGAGGAAGAGAAAAAGAGAAGGGACGGTGATGCAATGCGAAAACGAAACCATGTGATCCCAGTGCGGTTAAATGCAAGGGAACTCAGGGAATTGGAGGAACAGGTGGAAAAAAGCGGACTGAGCCGGGAAGAGTTTATGCGTTCGCTGATCTTAGGAGCACAGGTACACGCAAAACCCTGTGAGCATCACCCAGAATTGCTCCGAAAAATTGCAGGCTTATGCAACAATGCCAATCAGCTTGCCCATGTTGCCAACGCTTCGGGAATGGCAAGTGAGCAGAGTGTGCAGGAAATGCTCCGGCTTACCAAAGAGACATGGCATCTGGTAAAGGAAGAGTGGTAATGACAGATGGCTTATACAAGTGTTATCCCCGTCCACCGCCTGGACCGTTCCATCGAATATGTGAAAGACAAAGAAAAAACCACACAGAAAGCAGACTCTCTGGAGGCTGCCATTGATTATGCCATGAACCGGACAAAGACGGAACAGGCGGTTCTTCGAAGATACCATCGGATGTACCAATGAAAATGCGTATGCAGATATGGTGGCAACAAAAAAGAGATTTCATAAGATGGGCGGTGTGGAAGGATACCATCTGGTACAGAGTTTTGCAGAAGGCGAGGTGACACCGGAACTGGCACATCTCATCGGACAGGAACTGGCAGACCGGCTCTTAAAAGGGACAGTATGAAGTCGTTATCACAACGCATCTGAATACCAGACATTATCATAACCACATTGTCTGGAACTCTGTGAGCATGGCAGACGGGCGTAAGTACCACAGCAATGCAAAGAGTTATTATACGGAGATCCGGAAGATCTCCGATGAGCTGTGCAGAAAATATGGTCTGTCTATCATTGAATCCGACCAGAAAAAATCAATCCCTTATGTACAGTGGAAAGCGGAACAGGAAGGGAAACCGACATGGAGAAGTGCGATCCGTCTGGATATCAGGGAGTCTGTACAGGAAAGCTACTCCTGGTCACAATTCCTTAAAAGAAATGGAAAAGCGGTGGATACACATGGAAACTGAACCGGAAATACATTTCTTTAAAAGCTCCGGGAATGGAGCGGTATATCCGTCTGCGTTCTCTTGGAAAAAACTATTCCGAAGAGGAGATCCGTGGACAGATCTTACAGCCAAAAGTAAAACGCATCTATCAAAAGGCAGTACAGATTCATCCAAAGAGGAAACTGACAGGGATACAGGCATTATATTATTCCTATTTATATCAGATGGGGAGTACTGCCAAAAAGACCGAGAAGAAGTCCGTATGCCATCAGAGAGGATATCCGGAAACTGGATCAGAGGATTGAACAGATTGAGTTTTTAATGAAGCATGACATTACGACCAGAGAACAGCTTGCCACATACCGTGAGCCGTTACAAAAGCAGATTGCAGAACTGATGAAAGAACGCAGAGGATTGTATCGGAATGGGGGAAGCAAGACAGGGGAAGAACGATTGTCCGAAATCAATGAGGAACTGAAGCGACTCCGTAAGGAAGTCCGTATGACCGTCCAGATTGAAAAGCATTCCTTGGAAATCGAAGCGAGACTTCGAAAGGCAGAAGAACAGAGCCAGAATGAAGAAACGTGTGGAACACAAAGAAAAAGAAGAGTCAGGAGGTGAGATAAGTATGAATTACGGAGCAGAACCGGCTGATCAGGTGGTGCGGTACAGTCTGGAAGGAATGGAATACTCTTTGAAGATTACCGGAAATGTGGCAAAGCATGTGGCAATCTTTATTGCGGCCGCATTAAAGGATCAGAAAAAGACAAGAGGAAAACAAGACTTACCAGAATGTTAAAGGAACAGCGCCCGATGAAATTTTTACTGTTCCGGGTGACCGCTTAAAAGAATTTGCAAAAGAGGCCAAGGCGAGAGGTATCTTATATGTAGTCATCAAAGATAAGGTGAATCCGGACCAGACAGAGGTCATGGTATTTGCAGATGATGCCGCGAAGATGAACCGGGTATTAGACCGGATGAATCTGGATTTTGTAAAAGCAGAATCAGGCTCTATGGTTACAGAAGCAGTGGAAAAAGAGAATGCACCGGAAAAGACAGGAACCAGATGGAAAAAGCAACAGGGGAGAATGTACGGACAGAGACCGTTGTCCTGCCGGAAGGCAAGATAGAATTTGAACTGGACGATGCGGAAGAAATGTTCCAGATCGGGGATGAGGCTTTCCCGGAAGGAAATTTTACACATGCGCAGGAGGGGAAAGAAAAGAATCCATCCGAACCTTTCTCGCGCAACAGAAATATTTCTTCCGATCGGGAAACTAGCTGGAAAGAAAAGAATGAAAAACCATCTGTGCGGAAAGAACTCGGAGATATCCGCAAGGAACAGGAAGAGAAACGCAAGCGCCCAGACAGACGGAAAAATGCCAGAGAGAGCCGGAAGAAACGTAAGAATATGAAAACGAAAGGCAGGTAATGTATATGGATTTAACAGATATGATTTCAAGTGGAACGGAAGAACAGCAGGTTCCAGAACAGAAATTGACCAAGGAAGAATATGCAGCCAAGAAGCAGCAGGAAAGAGAAGAGGTATGGGCTGAAGTAGATTCACAGGCACAGGGAGTTTTTCCAGAATGGAGAAAAACTGAAAGGCTTTCTGGACTTTATGGCAGAGTGTAATACCCAGAGAACACCGAATCTGCTTTTGATCTATGGACAGCATCCGGATTTTAAGGTGGTAAGGTCTTATGAGCGCTGGAGAGAAGAACATCGTTCAGTAAAAGCCGGGGAGCATGGCATTACTTATATGATTTCCACTGAATACGAAAAAGACGGAGAAATGCGGAGAGGGTATACAATCGGGAAAGGATTTGACATCAGTCAGATGTCAGGGAAGCCATTGGAAGAACGCCCTCAGCGAAGCTTGACAGAACTGGTAGGAGCTGTCTTAAAAGACCAGTCGGTGCGTGTACAGATTGAGGATAATCTGCCAGACAAAGTGCAGGCCCAGTACAATCCGAGATACCGCACCATTTATATCCGCAACGGAATGAGTGAAGTAACGACATTCCATGCACTGAACAGAGAACTGGCGTGTGCAGCATTGGATCAGCATACCGGAACCTACAGCCGACAGAGAGTCAGCGCACAGGCTTATTGTGCAGCCTATGTGATTGCGAAACGTTATGGTGTGGATGTTACCGGATTCAATCTGGAGTATATTGCACAGAGGAATGAATGCGGAAAGAAAGATCCGCAGGAACTGAGAGACTTTTTAAATGATGTCCGTCAGGCTTCCTACAGTATACGAAACCATATCGAACGCAATTTTGGTGCAAAGGAACAGGAGTATATAACCGATGAGTTCGCAATCGGAGACCCTGTAAAAATACCGGAAACCAAGGATGAAAAACCATCTGAAAAAGCATCCGGAAAAGAGAAAAAAGCAAAGAGCCAGCCGGAACGATAAAAGTGAAAAAGTTGGATGATTGGAGTAGCTATTACGGAGGTCTTGTGATATGGTTGGTGTAACAAAAAAAGGAGGTCAGCCAGATGACAAAATACTATTTGAAGATGGATAACATTATGAAAAATATGTTCGTGGTGGCACTGAATGATGAGCTGCAGGCACAGAATGAGCAGGGCGAATGTTTGGAAGAAACGAAAGCCCTTCTGAAAAAAGTAAGTGAATACGACCTCGCCCAGAAACGGCTGCAGATTACAGCCGGGGAGCAAAGGCAGATCCGTAAGGCACTGAACAGGCTCAGAAGCAAATATCTTGCAGCCGGAAGATACAGTGACGGAATAGATAAAGTTATCCTTCAGGTTGCAAAACCGAATACTAGCAGACACATGTTCTGGTAGAGAAAGGAGTGGTTGATTGATCATTTATTCAAGAGAAAAAGTGGCACGACTTAGAGAACAGTATCCGGTAGGAACAAGAATCTGTCTGAATTCGATGGACGGGGAAGCGGGTATGCCGCAGGGACTGGAAGGAACTGTGCAGTATATGGATGATGCAGGCCAGCTTGGTGTTAAGTGGGACAACGGCAGAAGTCTCTCACTGATACCGGGGAGTGGATTCCTTTCATAAGAAAGAAGGACAGGGACATCCAGAAGAAAAGCCACGAAAGAAAAGAGAATCTGACTTGCAGAGATAAGTACAAAAAAGCAGGACTGGGTTCTGTATCTTGTCTTTCTGCCATTTGTCTGGTGGGCGGCAGCGATTACCGCTTGTGCCATTGCACCGGATAAGAATTTTATTCAAATCTTAGAAACGCTGAGCGAAAAACTCGAACAGCCGTTTTTTATCACGTATACACAGTATACGTTCAAATGTATTCTGATATTCACAGCAGCCTATTTCTTAGGCATTGGTATTTATGAATCCCAAAAAAGAAATTATAGAAGAGGCGTGGAACATGGTTCCGCAAAATGGGGCAATGTGTCCGAAATCTGCAGACGTTACTGCGAAAAAGCAGTATACGCAGAATCTGCTTCTGACACAGCATTTCCGCATGGGACTGGACGGTTATAAGCATAAACGAAATTTAAATGTGCTGGTAGTCGGAGGTTCCGGGAGCAGGAAAGAGCCGGACGTATGCGATCCCGAACATCATGCAGTGCAACTGTTCGATGGTGATCACAGATCCGAAGGCAGAACTTTCTGCGCAAAACCGGAGGTGTTCTGGAACGGAATGGATATGAAGTCCGGGTTTTTGATTTGATCAATCCGGAGACTTCCTGGTGTTATAACCCGTTTGCGTATGTCCGGGATGATAAGGATGTACTGAAGCTGATCAATAACCTGATCCGCAACACGACACCGAAAGGAGCACAGAGCTCGGACCCGTTCTGGGAAAAGTCCGAGACTGCACTTTTACAGGCACTTATGCTGTATTTATTGCATGAAGCTCCACCGGAAGAACAGAACTTCCCGATGATCATGGAAATGCTTGGAAGCGCACAGGTCAAAGAAGATGATGAGGATTACCAGTCACCATTGGACATTTTGTTTGAAAGACTGGAAATGCGGGACCCAGAGAGTATTGCGGTCAAGCAGTATGCCATTTATAAGCAGGCGGCCGGAAAGACCGCAAAGTCTATTTTGATATCGGTTGGTGTCCGTCTGGCAGCTTTTAACCTGAAACAGATCGCAAATCTGACCTGTACGGACGAACTGGATTTATACAGTATCGGGGAGAAAAAAGTAGCACTGTTTTGCTGTATTCCGGATGCCGACACCAGTATGAATTATCTGGTCGGCATGATTTACAGTAATCTGTTTCAGACACTGTATTATGTGGCAGACCGGAAGTACGGAGGAAGGCTTCCAATTCCGGTACACTGTATTATGGATGAATGGCCAAACGTAGCCTTGCCGGATGATTTTGACAAGATTCTGGCAACCATGCGTTCCAGAGGGATTTCCTGCAGTATCATCATCCAGAATATCGCACAGATGAAAGCCTTGTTTAAAGACTCGTATGAGAGCCTGATCGGCAACTGCGATGAATTTTTATATCTGGGTGGAAATGAAAAAGAAGGACATAAGTATGTCTCGGAATTATTGGGAAAAGAAACATTGGATACCAATACCTACGGACAGACAAAAGGGCGTAGCGGCAGCTATTCGGTGAATTATCAGCAGACTGGAAGGGAACTTTTAACACCGGATGAAATACGGCTTTTAGATAACCGCAAAGCGATTTTGTTTATTCGTGGGGAGCGTCCGATCATGGACGATAAATATGATTTAAAAAAGCATGTGAATTTCAGATACACAGAGGACGGTGGTGCATCGCCTTATGATTATGCGAAAACACCACTGGCTCACGACGACCTAAAGATTGACATTAACAGATTAGATGACTACGAACTGCTGTCTACCGAAGACATTCTTGGTGAATAGCAGTTTTTTGATGGATTGGAGTGATGTGTATTGAAGAAATTTCTCACAGGAGAAAAGAATAGAACAAAAAAGAATACAACTGAAAAAATGACAACCCCGATGCCGATGGGGAGAAAACAGAAAAAGTGGATGAGTCTTTACATGGCACTGGTACTGACCGTAACGGTCGGAGCAACGACCGCATTCGCAGCCGGTGATCCGTTGTCCGTTATCAATAACCTGTCTACTTTTATTTTTTCCCTGATTCGTGCAATCGGTTTGATTTTGCTTGGATTTGGTGTTGTGCAGGTTGGTCTGTCTTTAAAAAGCCATGATCCAAGCCAGAGGGCAAATGGATTTCTGACATTGGCCGGAGGGAGTAATTATTACGTTTCGCTAAAGAAATCCTGGATCTGATCATGGCGTAAGCCTCTTTGAAAAAGTATATCAGGAGACAGCAGGAGTGCCGGAAGGTACTCCTGCATTTAAAAGTATGTTCAGGGAGGTGAAAGCTTTTGAGCGATAACTGGATTGTACAGAATCTGAACTCTGCGTTGTCTACATGGAGTGAAAAGATGGCAGAACTGTGGACACTGCTTACTGAAAATCCGGCAACTTTTAAGGGTGGCGGCATCTGGCGGATTATGACCAATATCAATGATACACTGACAGCTATTGCCTATGGATTACTGGTGTTGTTTTTTGCAGCCGGAATCATTAAAGACGTGTGGCAGTTTTACAGATCTGAAAAAGCCGGAACATGTGCTAAAAGCATTTATCCGGTTTGCTCTTGCTCAGGGAGCAATCACATACGGGAATGGAACTTATGCAGGCACTGTTTTCTATTGTGCAAGGAATTGTGACAACCGTAATGAGCGGCTCCAGTATGGCAGGAAGCGTGACGGAACTGCCAACGGAGATTGTAGATAAGATCGAGAGTGTGGGAATGCTGGAATCCATTCCGTTGTGGATTGTTACACTGCTTGGCAGTCTGCTGATCACCGTATTGTCATTTGTAATGATCCTGACAGTGTATGGCAGAATGTTCAAAATCTATATGTATACGGCAATCGCCCCGATTCCGATTTCCTCATTTGCAGGAGAACCCACGCAGTCCATCGGAAAGAACTTTATCCGTTCTTATGTAGGCGTGTGTCTGGAAGGGGCAATTATTGCACTGGCGTGTATTATCTTTTCTGCTTATGCGGCAAGCCCTCCGGCTGTCGGAGATACGGAGCTGAGTGCAGTTACAATCGTGTGGAACTATGTAGGAGAACTGGTATTCAATTTATTGGTACTTGTTGGAGCAATTAAGGCATCTGACCGTATTGTCAGAGAAATGATGGGACTTGGAGGTTAAAAAATATGGATACAAAGAAAACATTAAGATATAACTGGGAATTCGGACATGAGACAGTAGCAATACGAGTGAGCTCTTATCGGAACAATGGGAATTTATATGTAGGACTCTGCCATAAGGAAGGAAGAGACTGGGAAGATTTTGGAGATGTAACCATTAATCTGCCCTATCAGTTTTTAGAGCCAAATGAGGCTTTTATAACAGGAGATTTCACCAAAGATATGCTTCATTTTATTAAGGAATATAAACTTGGAAAAGTGTTGAATGAAACAGCAAGATCAGGATATGCAACCTATCAGAAGGTAGCGTTTGACCTTAGCAAGACTTGCGGAATTCGACCCGGAAGGAGTTGCAGAACATTGTAGATTTGCCGGGATAGAAGTACCGAAAGAAAAACCACAGAAAACGAAGAAACAAAGCAGGGGAGAGGAGCGGTAATTTATGGAAGTAAAGATGAATAAAGAAATCCGGGACTATCAGGAATCCATGTTTATGGGACTGGATTTGAGACAATGTGTGTGTTCTGTTCTTGCGATTCTTACAGCAATCGGAATTTACTTTGGAATGCGTGATATTACCGGACAGGAAATAACCGGATGGCTGTGTGTGCTTGGTGCTGCTCCATTTGCTACCTGTGGCTTCTTCAAATATCATGGCATGACAGCCGAACAGTTTTTGTGGGCGGTGATCAAATCCGAATTGCTGTATCCGAAAGAAACTGGTGTTTCAGTCGGAAGATATCTACTACTCCTGCATGCAGGAGACCATCTCGCTGGGAGAAAAGAATCAAAAGGATGGAGCGGAAATCATAAAAGAACGGGAGCAAAAAGCAGAAGCAAAACAGAGAAAAGAAACGCAAGGGAAGGAGTGATGCCTTTGATTAAAACCTTAAGTCAGGCACTTCGGATGGATAAGGAACGCTTCAAAGTTCCGAAATCCGTCCAACAGGCAATTCCCATCCAGCGGATCTGGCCGGATGGAATTTTTCAACAGGGAACGAAATTCTCAAAAACATATCGTTTTACAGATATCAACTATTATATTGCGAGTAAGGACAATAAGACAGAAATGTTTCTGGATTATTCTGAACTCTTAAATTCACTGGATTCCGGCATTTCTGCCAAAATTACCATCAATAACCGGAGAATCAATAAAGAAGAATTTGAAAAATCCAATCCTGCTTCCAATGAAGGAAGATGGACTGGACCACTATCGGGAAGAATACAACGAAATGCTCCTGTCTAAGATTACAGGAACAAACAACAGCATCTATCAGGAACGGTATCTGACTGTCAGTGTACATAAAAGATCTATTGACGATGCAAGAACCTATTTTGCACGTATCGGAACAGACATCGTAACACATCTAGCAAAGTTGTCGTCCACAGCAGAGGGACTAGACGCAGAGAGCCGGCTCCAGATTTTCCGGGATTTCTTTCAAAGGGAGATGTCCCACAGGCATTTCCGTTTGATCTGAAACAATTTGCCAAGAAGGGAACAAGTTTCAAGGACTGGATGTGTCCGGATTCTATGGAATTTGAACGGTGACCATTTTAAAATCGGTGACAGGTACGGAAGAGTCCTGTATATGCAGGATTATGCAAGTTATGTTAAAGATGACATGATTTCAGAATTGTGTGACTTTAGCCGGAATCTGATGTTGTCGATTGATATCCTGCCAGTCCCTACGGATGAAGCAGTAAGGGAAATCCAGAACCGACTGCTTGGTGTGGAAACCAACGTGACCAACTGGCAGAGAAGGCAGAACGCAAATAATAACTTCTCGGCAATCGTACCATACGATATGGAGTTGCAGAGGAAAGAAACGAAAGAAATGCTCGATGATCTGACAACCAGAGACCAGCGTATGATGTTCGGGAATTCTGACAATGGTACATCTGGCAGACAGCAAAAAGCAACTGGATTCCGATACGGAACTGATCCTGTCAATCGCAAGAAAGCATCTGTGTCAGATGGCAACATTAAAGTGGCAGCAAGTGGACGGACTCAATACAGTGCTTCCTTACGGACTGCGAAAGATCAATGCCCTGCGTACACTGACAACGGAATCAACGGCTGTTTTAATCCCGTTCCATACACAGGAAATCCTGCAGCCGGGAGGTATCTATTATGGGCAGAATGCAGTGAGCAAGAACCTTCTGGTAGCCGACCGGAAGAAACTGATGAATGGAAACAGTTTCCGGTTGGGCGTCAGTGGATCAGGAAAGAGCTTTTCGGCAAAAGAAGAGATTGTGCATCTGGCACTGAGTACCGATGACGATATCCTGATTCTTGATCCGGAGTCCGAATTTACAAAACTGGTAGAGGCTCTGGGCGGCCAGGTCGTAAAAGTATCTGCAACATCCGACAATCATCTGAATGCAATGGATATGGACGCAGCCTATGGAAATGAAAAGAATCCACTGATTGAAAAGTCGGAGTTTATTCTGTCTGTATTTGAACAGTTGGTCGGGGCAGGAAATCTGTCGGCAAAAGAAAAGTCGATTCTGGACCGCTGTGCTGCAGATGTGTACCGGGATTATATCCGGAGTGGTTATACCGGAGAAGTTCCGACGCTGAAAGATATGTACCGGCAGTTGATGTTACAGCCGGAAGAAGAGGCAAAGGCCTCGCACTGTCATCGGAACTTTTTATCAATGGAAGTCTGAACACCTTTGCACAGCCGACCAATGTGAATAAGAAGAACAGGATCATGGATTACGATATCCGGGAACTGGGGGAACAGCTTATGCCACTGGGAATGCTGGTTACCTTAGACAGTATTTTCAACAGGGTAATTCAGAACTGGAAAGAAGGAAAAACGACATGGATATTTGCCGATGAGTTCTATCTGTTATTCCGCTATGAATACAGTGCAAATTTCTTCTACCGACTGTACAAGAGAATCAGAAAATACAATGGATTTGTGACAGGTTTAACCCAAAATGTTGAGGAACTTCTGAAATCGGACACTGCAAGACTGATGTTGGCAAACAGTGAGTTTTTGATTCTTTTGAATCAGGCAAGTACAGACAGGGAAGAACTAGCAGCTCTTTTGAATATCTCTGAGAATCAACTGTCGTATATTACCAACGTAGCAGTCGGCAGTGGCCTGATCCGTTGCTCTGGGAATATCGTACCATTTGAGAATACGTTCCCAAAGAATACAGACCTTTATAAACTCATGACAACAAAACCGGGAGAATCATAATGAAAAAAGAAGAGATTACCATTACCTTTTACGCTGCAGAATGCGGCGAATTCCATGAGATGGGCGAATATACAAAATGCAAAACGCTGGAAGAGGCATATAAAAAGTACCAGAAATATTGTAAAACATCTGCCAATATGTGTCCGGCTATTGAATTTTCTATCCATGATCCGGACTCTATTTATTCAGACATGGAATATCGATTACCGTTGTCATCAAAAGACAGGGGGAGACTTGGAACTTGTGCCATATTACAACGAGCATCCACTGGTAAATGAAGCAATCAGACAGTTGGAAAAGTTACAGAAACAGCAGGAAAAAAAGAAACATCGGGATGTTGCCCGATGAGATAAGAACTACGGAAAGAGGGTGACCGGATGAGAGATATCAAGGAACGGGTAAGGGATAAGAATCCGAAGATTCGAAATCCGGCTGCCCGGCTTCCGAAAGAACTGGTACGCTCGGCTGTACTGGAAGCAAAAGAAAAGCCAAGGGAACTACATGAGAAAAAAGCAGTGGTCAGTCAGACTCCTCCAACACAGTATGGAACTGAAAAAATAGAATCCGTACAGTACAGGAGCGGCGAGTGTGGCAGGAAAAAGTATAGGGAAAACCACATATCGAGGTGGAAAAAAACTTGCCGGAGTGACCTACAGGAAGATAAAGGAAAGAAAACGCAGACAGGAAGAAGCGAAAGCTGCCGAAGAAGCAATGGAGCAGGGGGCAGAAAGCGGAAAGAAATTGATCAAGCTGAAACCGGAGCAGGCAGCACTTGCCAAGGAAAACGGTAAACGGCAGGTAAAAGCAGCACCGAGAGTGGTAAAAGTATCTGGTCTGTCTCAAGAAAAAATAAAGACACAGGCATCCATACAGACACAGCAGGTGGAAAAAAGAGCCTTCAGGCGATGCAGAAAGCAAGAGCAGCCCAGATGGCAAGAAAGTCAGCACAGGCATCGACAGAAAGTGGAAAAGCAGTCCTTCAGGTAACAGGAAAAGGCTCAAAGTTATCCGTAAAGGGAATTACAGCAGTGATTCAAAAAGGGGTAGTAGCTCTTGAAAAAATGGGAAAATGGATTGCTGCCGGAGGCAGTGCATTTCTTCTGGTATTTATTCTGATTGCAGGAATCATTGCAGGAGCAGCCTTCAGCAGTAGTTCAGAAAGTTCCGAATCTCTAAGTGATGAGGTGCTGGCTTATACTTCGGTGATACAGCAGTATGCATCCCAATATGGCATTCCAGAATATGTGTCTGCGATACAGGCGATTATGATGCAGGAATCCGGAGGAAGGAGGAACAGACCCGATGCAGTGTTCGGAAAGTCCGTATAATACAAGATTTTCACACAGTCCCGGTTCTATTACCGATCCGAATTATTCGATAGAGGTGGGAGTACAGACCTTTGCAGACTGTATCAGTCAGGCAGGATGCAGCAGCCCACAAGATATGGACAAGTTAAAACTTGCATGGCAGGGATACAATTATGGAAACGGATACATAGGATGGGCATTGCAAAGAGGCGGATACACAGAAGCCAATGCTTTGCAGTTTTCACAGGAACAGGCAGCTTCGCATGGATGGAGCAGTTACGGAGATCCCCAATACGTTCCCCATGTGATGCGGTATTATTCCGGTGGCAGCCTGTTTGCTGGTTTGTTTGGAAATCAGCAGATTGTGTCGGTGGCAATGGGGCAGCTTGGAAACAGTGGCGGTCAGAAGTTCTGGAGCTGGTACGGATTTGACAGTCGGGTAGAATGGTGTGCCTGTTTTGTAAGCTGGTGTGCGGATCAGAGCGGTCTGATTGCAAGTGGGAATGTTCCTAAATTCTCATTGTGCAGTGATGGAGTGTCCTGGTTTCAGGGAAAGAATAAGTGGCAGAGTGGCGGAACAACTCCGACAGCTGGAATGATCATCTTTTTTGACTGGGATCATGATGGAACATCGGATCATGTAGGAATAGTAGAAAAGTGTGAAGGTGGAAGAGTTTACACGATTGAGGGAAATTCCAGTGATCAGGTACGGCAGAGAAATTATGCAGTAGATTACAGTTCTATAATGGGATATGGGGTGATAAATTGATGGTTTCTTTCATAATTTGTTAAGGATTTTATAAGGGAGTTAATGAATTCTTTGGAAAATAGTCACAAAATAGGCACAGTTGATTGATAAATTGTTATTGTAACTTTTAGTGATAGACATATAAAGAGTTAGAAATCTTTATAATTGACTTGAATTAGGAGGTAGTGAATATGAGTGATCAGAATGTAAAAGCAGCACAAAAATATTTAAATGCAATGTTTGGTGGACATAAGGCTTGGGTAAAATTGGATGAAGATGGAAAGACCGGAACAGCCGTGATGCAGGGAATCATTCGTGCATTTCAGATTCAGAATGGAATTTCAACGATTACAGGAACGGTGGGACCGCTTACTATTAATACAATGAAGAAGTTGGCCGTTATCACAAAAATGGACCCGAATGATACTCCACAGGTTAATGTATGCTTGATTCAGTGTGCTTTGTTTTGCAAAGGATATGCCGCAGGAGGAATTACCTGGAATTTATTATACATCAGGAGTAAATGCAGTTAAAAAGATGCAGGAAAATGCAGGACTGGAAGTTACGGGTAAAATTGATTGGAAAGTTTGGTCTGGATTGTTATCGCTGAACTGGTTTACAAAGGTTTCTGGCGGAGATTCCAATATTGTTCTTATTCAACAGCAATTAAATAGTGACTGGTCAGATGTTATCGGTGTGGGACCTTGTGATGGAATTGCTTCAAGACAGACAATTTTGTCTTTAGTTGGTGCATTGCAGGCGGCTGAAGGAGTTACAACCGAATTAATTACAGACTTGAATTCCGTTAATTTTGGCGATGCAACAACAAATGCATTTCCGGGTACATTACAGAATGGACAGAATTCAGCAAAATATGTACCATTTAATAAAATTGCTCAATATGGATTGTATTTTAACGGATATAATCCGGGCAGATTCGATGGCGTATTTGATTCAACTACAGAGTCAAAGGTTCGGAATTTCAGGAGTTTTATGGTCTGACTGGAATTGGACTTGTAACAAAAGGAAAAGTAAATGTTTCTACTATGAAATCATTGCTTACGAGTAAAGGTGATACAAACAGGGCGGCAAAAAGCGTGTGTGTGATTGTGCAACTGTATTAAATAAACAGCAGGCATTAGATATAAAAAATGCAGGGTATACTCATGTAGGTCGTTATCTGACAGGTTCTGTTGGAAACAGAACATACACCGAAATATCTGACATCTGCAGAAGTGAAAAACATTGAAAATGCAGGATTATCGGTATTCCCGATATATCAGGATGGAGGATATGAATTAAACTATTTTAAGGATCCATCTCAGGGAAGTGTTGATGCACAGACAGCAATTTTAGCAGCCGAGAGAATCGGTATACCAAGTGGAACGACTATATACTTTGCAGTGGATTTCGATTGTTATTCGTATCAGATTGATACATTTATTATACCTTATTTTGAACAGATTCACATGATCTTTTTCAGTTCGACAAATGATAAAAACTATAAAGTTGGTATTTATGCACCAAGATATGTATGTACTAAAGTTTATGAA